>OBJS01000038.1_pt1 | contig 82811 bp, 88 predicted proteins | sample 1519851 | NCBI WGS metagenome assembly OBJS01 (sample SAMN03019806, study PRJEB22545) | beach sand metagenome | biome: beach; feature: sea beach; material: beach sand | place: USA: Municipal Pensacola Beach, FL | collected 2010-10-20 | depth 25-47 cm m
ACCCAACTCAAAACATCAAACCCTCGCCAGCGAGAATCCTCGACTCACTACGAGCATGTCGCCCATCAGGGGAATTTCTCACGCCCAAGACAACCTATAAGGCTCAGGACATCTCGCGGCGCACCATGATTATATACGACTGGGGTGCAAGCACTTGTTTTTCATGCTTGTAGAATGAGAGTGAGCTGAACCCCACAAGGGAAACAAAATGCGAACCGAGATCTTAATTATCTTTGCTGCTTTGGTGGCGGCCTGCTCTGATCCGAACCAATTGTCTCGGCGCGAAATCAGTTCATGTCGTGACAGACTCGAAGTCAGCTTCTCTAGAGTTCTTAAGGATGAGGGATCTGCACCCGAGGTGCTTAAACGCATCGCTGATGAAGCCGATGCTCGTAACCTATCACCGACACAAATAGCAATCCTTTCAGAGCGCGCGCGCAGCATACCCGATGATATCGAAGCGGCACGCCGACACAGAGACTACATAAATGGCCAACTCGATGCGGCAGCAGAAGGACCTATTGAAGGAATACGGGAAAAGTACAAGACACCACTATGGTGCTCGGGAGGGACCGCACTTTTTCCTCCGGCCCGATCGGTAGTTCACGGTCTCGAAAATCCCGAAACGCTAAGATACGAAGTCCAGAGAAGAGAGGACGCGCGAGAACGTGAAAGGATACGTGAAGCTCATCAGGAAGAGGTGCGCCGAAACGCTGCCGAAATGGAACGAATAAATGGAATCAAATCTCAGCTTCGGAGGCAGGCCTTTCGAGTTTATTCCACGACCGACGGATATGGAGCCATTGTCCAGTTATTTCACATGCCTGACGGAAACACACTTGAATGCAAAACTGATTTCACTGGCGGATCCCCTCTCTTCTGGTGCGAAGGCGGCTACGGCAAATATGTGCGTTAAGCTTGTAGCTTGGCGGGATGTGAAAGACACTGAAGATCCGCCAGAAAAGGCAGAGGAACCCACTTTTAGGGTCTGGCGCCTTCTCTCTGCGAGTTCGACAATAAGTGCTTTGGGGAAAACACCTCGAAGTAACATCCGAGAGGGCGAACTCTCAGTGAGCAGTCCCCGCAGATTCACGATAATGCTGGTGACCTGAGCCCCGAGGCTCCCTCAGTTATTTCGAGAGTCTGACCCTTTCATAGCCCAAGGTTTGAGGTCTGGCGAGCGCGTCGGGAGCGGTGCTCCCACATAGCTCGAGCGACCGGCGCGCTGCGGGCGTCAGCCCGCCCAGCGATGAGTGAGGCCGGTGGTGGTTATAGTCGTGCCGCCAGCGTCCGAGGATTTTGCGAGCATGGGCAAGGCTGTCGAACACTTCCTCATTGAGGCATTCGTCTCGGAGCTTGCCGTTGAAGCTTTCGATGAAGCCGTTCTGCTGCGGCTTTCCCGGCGCGATGTAGTGCCATGCGATGCCGGTTTCGTTCTGCCATTCCAGGATGGCACGCGAGGTGAGCTCGGTCCCGTTGTCAGAGACGATGGTCTCCGGCCGGCCATAGAGGCGGATACAGCGGTCGAGCTCCCGCACCACGCGCGCGCCTGACAGGGAGGTGTCTGCCACTAGCGCCAGGCATTCGCGGGTGTAGTCGTCGATCACGTTCAACATCCGGAACCGCCGTGCCGGACCGAAGACGTCTGACACGAAGTCGAGGCTCCATCGCTTCGATGGACCGTCCGGGACAGGCATCGGCTCGCGGGTGCCGGTGGCGCGCTTGCGGCCCCTTCGCCGTTTCACCGCCAGACCCTCCTCCCTGTAGAGGCGTCTCAACTTCTTCTGGTTCATCACAATGCCTTCTCGCTCGAGCATGATGCCCACGCGCCGGTAACCAAAGCGGCGGCGTGTCGCTGCGATCTCACGCATGCGGCTGCGGATCTCCGGATTGTCCGGCTCCGCTTCACGCCTGACAGTCTTCGGATCGACGCTGACCAGCCGGCAGGCGCGGCGCTGGGAGATGTCGTATGTCTCGATCACCTTCAGCGCCGCCTCCCGCTTCAACCGGGGCGTCGTCAGGACTTTCCCAGGAGGTCTTTCAGGATCGAGTTGTCGAGCATGCTGTCGGCCAGAAGCTTCTTCAGCCGCGCATTCTCGGTCTCCAGCGTCTTCAGCTTGCGGGCATCCGATACGTCCATTCCACCGAACTTCGCCTTCCACTTGTAGAAAGTGGCCGAACTGATGCCATGACGCCGGCAGACATCCGCTGTCGACATGCCACGCTCCTGCTCAGCCAGGATCGCGATGATCTGTTCTTCCGTGAATTTGCTCTTGCGCATTGTCTGTCTCCATTACGACAGACTCTCAATTCAAATGAGGGACCAATCGGGGCTCAGGTCACTGGGTGGTGATCTTGGCGGTCCAATAAAAAACTGCCATTGTCGGAAACGCTGCTTAGTATGGAAACGCAGACGAAGCTATAGAGCTCATACGAGCCCGCTGAGAGCGTTTGTGATCCTCGACGACAACCTTTTCCCCGCAATCGTAAAAAACCGCGCCAGTGACGATCCTGGAGTCTTTATCCAGCTCTCACCTAATGGTTGAGTTCTTGAACGAAGTGAGATGCCCTATATCAAGAGCATCTCGTCATCAGTGTCGAAACTATAAGGCATTAGAAATGCCACTCGCAGGCAGGTGATCGATCGAAAATATATATCAAAATGATACACGATTTTCACCCTACTTTCCTCCCGCATTCAGCCATGTTCCATCACGCCACTCACCGGGTCCATCTGCATAAAGCTCGCGAGCAAAATGGATGAGCTGCATCTCCCAGGCCGGTGAACAGCTCTCCGCAGCCTTCACCAGTTCCTCTCGCAATTCCGGCTCTGCTTCCTGCTCGATCCACATAGGCAGCAAATCCGCAAGATTGTGAGAGGCGATCTCCGCAAGTGCTGGGAGACGGTTGAGCGGCACCTTGGATTTTCCCTCGATCCAGCGCTGGATAAAGTTCTCCGACGTGTAGCCGAGATCGTCAGCCAGAACGGAAATCGGGATCTGGCCCGGTTCAGTTCCAACCAGTGCCTTCAGGAAGGGAACCAGTCCGATATCCTTGTCTTGGTTCTCATTGCCGTCCGTCATGATTTGCTCCTTTTTCACTGTTGCAAATCAAATCTAACGCATTGAATCAGCGTTGAAATTGGCAAACCTTCTGGGCGAGCAGGCAAAGTTCAGAGTGTAAGGGAAAGCCGGGTTGGCTCGGGAAAATACAGGAGGAGCGGTCCCAGGAAGCGAGCCTTTCCCTAGGGCTTCTTAATTACTTACAGAGCATAAATAACTAGTATATAGGAACTTCGAGCGCTGCGCGCGCATGGTGAGGTCGTTTACTTGCTCGCTTCGCTCACGGCGACACAATCCTCACCATGCATTCGTGAATGGAGGGTGTAAGGAAACCTCCCAGGAATGATCTTAAATTTTGATATATTGTTTCTAACGCGCTCCAGGAGTTCCTGAGCACGCCAGCCGATGACAATGTCATGCTGAAGGTCTCTCCGTCACGCGGTCGTTGGGAGAGAGTGTCGACAACAAGCTGAGGGGAAAAGTCCACAGAAGGAGCGCCACGGCAATTTGCCTTTAGCTTGCCAGCTGGCGATCACTGTAGAATTCACTCAGAAAAAAGAAGTCAGTCATGGTTTCTGACCTCAAAATATTATACTCTTTTACGACATAAGAAGCAATGCCGGAACGATTCCCAATCAGTTGGACATGTCCTTCCATACGCTTCGAAATTTTCGACAACTGACAGGGCGCAGGCGCGTGCCCCTGCTCACCAAGTTCCCCCAAGCGGTTCATCTCCAACTGTCCTCGGGGTTTCGTAGGGGAGTGCGCAGCTTGGAGCAGGAAATCCGAGCGGCGTTGGATCTCTGAGAGACTGCAGTTTTGTTCCGGGGCAAAGAACAAACAATGAGCGTGTGGATGTGCCAGCAGTTTCTCAGGCAAACAGATGGCATCGAAACGCTGGTGACGGGGAACCTGTCGGGTGACATATTCGGTCCCGTGAAACTGCTCGTCCAGAAGAAGCGCGAACCTGCCAACCAGGTCTCTAAGCATTTCGAAATTTTGCTTCTCTGCATTGCGCCCGGCAAAATGTGCGTTGAGCGTTAAGGTGACCATCACATATGGCCTACGTTTCACGATATCATCGATTATCGCTTGTTTGAGGGTAGATCTATTCATCGGAAGCTCCATTTTCAGGAGCACCTATCATACTGTTTTACATAACTTTTCGGGAGATGAAGCTTCTACCTAGCACTACCTGCGTCTACGCCGTCAGGACGCTCACGGATGGAAACTGTGACAAGAAACTCGCTAAAGGGAGCTGTCCCCAGTCGGTCGAGCATGATCTCGTGCCGGTCCTTCACCTCGGCTCCCAGCCAGATGCTTCCTCCGTTCCCGGATTGCTTGCGAACCGACGGGTTGCGACCCCGAATTTCTTCTAGTTCTCCTATTCTCTTGTATTGAGGTGCAGCGCTTCGGTGATCGATGAGGATGACATGGCAGCGCTCAACCAGCCCAAGAGTGTAACGCCGTGGTCTGTCGACTTTCAGCCCAAAGTTCGCGAACTGATCCTTACTCCAACTCGATTGGAACGGAAGCAACTCACTGATCCTTGCCTGCACTTTGGACAGCGTCTTTTCGGTATTCAGTGCCGCGTCAATTTCCCTCGTTTTCATCAGCGAGAGCAGAGTTGCCGCCGCTAGTTGTGACAAGCCAGTCAGTTCGGAGACGTCGATTGCAAGTGCCACACGAAAGAGATCTTCCGGCTTCCATGCTCGCGCATTCTGCCCGCTCTCCTTCTTCTCCTTGTGCGGCGTGATCACACCCAGTTTTTGAAGCTGTTTAATCACGGCAACTGATGTCGCGCCTGTTGCTGACATCAGTTCCTCATCGCTCCACCAACCTCGAAAATATGGCAATGAAGAGAGTTCAGGCGACAAAGTCGGCATAATATACATTCCATCTATTGCAATTAGATGGAATGATTCTTATTCCATCTTTGTGACTCAATCAAGAGCCACGATTTTTAAATGCACGGAGAGACCCATGACCATGAAACTCATCACAACCAAAGAGGCAGCCAGGATGTTGGGCATGTCCCATCGCACCCTCGAAAACATGCGCGGCTCGGGAAAGGGACCCGCATATATCAAGCTTGGCTATATGGTTCGCTATGATCAGTTCGAAGTTGAACGCTGGGCAAAATCCAACCTGGTCGACAGCTAGACCCAGTATCATCGTGCCCCGAAATCAAACGCAGCCCTCGCGGCTGCGTTTTTTTTACGCGATTCCTCGTTTCTGGCGTGCTTCCAATATGCTTCCAGAGCTTATGCGCCCTGAAGCGGATGGACCAAAAACCTCAATGAAATCTGGTGCCGGCTGAGGGACTCGAACCCCCGACCCCCTGATTACAAATCAGGTGCTCTACCAGCTGAGCTAAGCCGGCACGTTTCGGGCGGTTTAGTCCTGCCTGCTTCGGCGCGCAAGACGGCTTGTGAGGTCATGCGGGCCGCACAGATACAGTGGTGCGCGGAACCAAAGAGACAGTTGGCGGTTTTCATTACCCGTAGAATAGCTAGCCAACCGGAGTCCTTACCAAAAACCTAAAAACAATCACGCGTTTGCCATGATTGCCGTGGGTTCGGCACATTTTCGCCGCGGGCAGGCACAATACCTGCAAACACGCAAAAGGACGAAATCAGAAGGGTCAAGACCATGAAACGCACCCTGTTTTCCATGATCGCGCTGGGCACACTTTCCGCCATGGCTGCGCCGCAGGCTCTTGCCGGCGACCAGGCCGAGGACCTCACCTGTGCCTCCACCGAGATCACCGTGTACTTCAAGTCCGGCGAAGCGGTTCTCACGCCCCAGGCCGAGACCATGCTGGACGCGCTCGCCGCCCAGACCATTCCCTGCACGCTGGCTTCCCTTGAAACCGACACCCGCGCGCTGGATGCCGCCCCCGGTGATGCTCGCGCAGATCTCGCCCAGGCCCGCGAGCAGGCTGTCATCGCCGCCCTTGCCGAACGCGGCCTGATTGCCGGCGCGCAGATCCAGATCGCCAGCGAGCGCAATGAAGCCGAAGCCGGTTTCCCCACCGGACGCGCGGTTCTGGCCAATCTCAAACTGATGAATCCAGCCGTCGGCTGACACCTCCGGTCCCGGAAACGGGTTTGCAAGGCGAGGCCACACGCCTATGTGTGTGCGCCTCAGCCTGAGCAAGCCCGGATCCGAACATGACCGACACTGGCAAGCGCCGCATTCTCATCACCTCAGCCCTGCCCTACATCAATGGGGTCAAGCATCTCGGCAACCTGGCCGGTTCCATGCTGCCGGCCGATGTCTATGCCCGCGTCACGCGCCTGATGGGCCATGAGGTGATCTATATCTGCGCGACCGACGAGCACGGCACGCCGGCCGAGCTGGCCGCCCAGGCGGCCGGTATTTCGGTGAAGGAATATTGCGACGCCCAGCATGAGATCCAGCGCAAGGCGGGCGAGCAATTCCTGCTCTCATACGACTTTTTCGGACGCTCGTCCGGCGAGAGCAATCATCGTCTGACGCAAGAGTTCGCCCAGGTCCTGGAGGCCAACGGGCTAATCGAGGAACGCACCTCGACGCAGGTCTATGATGTGGAAGCAGGCCGCTTCCTGCCCGACCGCTATGTCGAGGGCACCTGCCCCCATTGCGGATATGAGAAGGCGCGCGGGGACCAGTGTGACAATTGCGGGCGCCTGCTCGATCCGATCGACCTGATCGACCCCTATTCGGTGGTCTCGGGTTCGCACAATGTCGAGCCGCGTGAGACCCGCCACCTCTTTCTCCTGCAATCGAAGCTGGAAGACGATATCCGCAGCTGGGTTGAAGCCTCCGACCACTGGCCACAGCTGGCGCGTTCCATCGCCCTGAAATGGCTCGATGAGGGCCTACGCGACCGCTCGATCACGCGCGATCTTAGCTGGGGCGTGCCGGTGATCGGCGCGGACGGAAACCCCAGAGAAGGGTTTGAAAACAAGGTCTTCTATGTGTGGTTTGATGCGCCGATTGAATATATCGCCGCCACTCAGGACTGGGCAGAGGCCAAGGGCGAGCCCGAAGCCTGGCGGGCTTTCTGGGACACCTCCGCTGGTGCCAACGAGACCGAATATGTCGAGTTCATGGGCAAGGACAATGTCGCCTTCCACACGGTGAGCTTCCCGGCGACGCTGATCGGGTCGAAACAGCCCTGGAAGCTGGTCGACAAGCTGAAAGCCTTCAACTGGGTGACCTGGTATGGCGGGAAATTCTCCACCAGCCAGAATCGCGGCGTGTTCATGGACCAGGCGCTGGACCTCCTGCCAACTGACTATTGGCGCTGGTATCTGATCGCCAATGCGCCGGAAGGCTCGGATGCCGCCTTTACCTGGGAAGGCTTCCAGGCGGCGGTGAACTCCGACCTTGCCAATGTGCTGGGCAATTTCGTCAACCGGATCACGCGCTACACCGCCTCGAAATTCGACGGACAGGTGCCGGCCGCCGGCACACCCGGCGAGGACGAGGCCTGGATCGCCGAGGAACTTGCCACGCGCCTGAAAGCGCTGAGCGAGCATTATGGGGCGATGGAGTTCCGCAAGGCAGCGGCCGAGACCCGCGCCATCTGGGCCGCCGGCAATGAATATCTTACCCGTGCCGAGCCCTGGGTGAAGTATAAGTCGGACGTGGATGCCGCAGCTGTCGGGGTGCGCACCGGCCTCAATCTCGCGGCCATTTTCGGTATCATTGCCCAGCCGATCATCCCGGCCACGGCGTCGCGAATCCTCGATGCTCTGGGGATTCCGGAAGGCAATCGCAACTGGCCCGACCATGAGGATGATGGCCTGCTCGATGCCCTGCCCCGCGGGCTTGCCATTACGCCGCCGGATGTCCTGTTCGTAAAGATCGAGGACAGCCAGGTCGCAGAATGGACCGAGCGTTTTGGTGGCGAGGCCTGATTGCCACTCCGGAATCGCGTTAATCCATTCTCGCGTATTCACGCGGTCTCCGCACGGGGCCTCTTCACCGGCAATCGCGGTATTCTGCACGATGCCGATACCCGCACACTGAAGAAACAGAGCTGGGCGACGGATGGCTGGGTGATCTGCGCGCTGGAATTCAAGGACTGGCAGGCCCCGATCATGGGCCACGGCCACTGGACCGAGCTGTTTTTCCTCGATGAAGCCGTCGCGCTCGCTGCCGGCCATCGCCCTTGCCACACCTGCAGGCGTGCGGCTGCCCGGGCGTTCCTGAACGCCGCCGGCTATTCGTCGGCCGCAGCGCTGCATGCTGCAATCAATGCCGAGATGAAGCCGCACCTGCGCGTCCATCGTCCAACGGTCCGCCAGCCCTGCACTCCGGCCGATCTGCCCGATGGGGCGTTCTTTGCTGTTGGCGAGACAGCCTGGCTGAAGCATCGGGGCGCGGCGCGCCGGTTCACCTGGGCAGGCTATGGCCCAGCCGAGCCCTTGCCTGAGGTCGCCCTTCGCCTCACGCCGGAGATTGCCTGCAAGGCACTCGCGAGTGGCTACGCCCCGCAACTGCATCCGAGCCTGACCTAGACATCACGCGACTTGCTCCCCCTTCCGCTTGGGCTTACCACACCGTCAGGGCTTATTGGTGCAAGAGGCAGACAAATGGGGCTCTCGCCGGAACATTTGGCATGGATCGCCGCCGTGGTGATTGGATACCTCGCCGGGTCCATTCCGTTCGGCCTGGTGCTGACCCGCGCAGTGGGCATTGACCTCAGATCTGTTGGATCGGGTAATATTGGTGCAACCAATGTGCTGCGCACCGGCCGCAAGGATCTGGCGCTGGCTACCCTGCTGCTCGACAGCCTCAAGGCCGGGCTCGTGGCCCTCGGTTTCAGCCTGATCTTCGATTCCCATATCGGATTTGTCGCCGGCGCATCAGCCTTTATCGGGCATTGCTATCCGGTCTGGCTGAACTTCAAGGGCGGCAAGGGCGTGGCGACCTATGCCGGTCTCCTGATCTTTGTCAGCTGGCGAGGCCTGCTCTTCGCCGCACCGATCTGGCTCGCCCTGTTTGCCCTCACACGGATTTCCTCGCTTTCGGCGCTGATTGCTGCAGTGGCCGCCCCGATTGGGGCCTGGCTGATCGGCGAGGACCCGTTCATCGTGGCCGGGCTGGCGCTGCTCTCGGCCTTCGTCTTCTGGACCCACCGCAGCAATATCGCCCGCCTCCTGAAAGGTGAGGAACCCCGGTTCGGCGCCTCCAAGGCAAAAGACACCCCCGCCGACGGGGCTGCGTGATCGCCCCGGCGGCAAGCCCCGAGGCCCGGCGCGACTGGGTTCGACTTGCGCGCACGCCGAGCATCGGCCCCGTTACATTCTTCCAGCTCATCACCCGATTCGGCTCGGCCACCGCCGCACTCGACGCCCTGCCCGATCTCGCCCGCAGCGCCGGGCGGAAACGCCCGCTGGCCGCGCCCGCTGAAAGCGAGATCGACCGGGAGATCGCCGCCACCCAGCGCTTCGGCGCACAGATGCTGCTGGCCTGCGATCCGAACTATCCCGCCCTGCTCAAGGCCCTGTCGGCACCGCCCCCGGTGCTCACAGCGCTGGGCAAGGCAGAACTGCTCTCAAGGCCCACTGTCGCCATTGTCGGGGCGCGCAACGCCTCCGCCGCCGGCCGCAAGATCGCGCGCGACATGGCCGGTGAGATCAGCCGCGCCGGCTATGTCACCGTCTCGGGACTTGCCCGCGGCATTGATGGCGAAGCCCATGCGGCCAGCCTGACCGGCGGCACCGTGGCCGTGCTTGGCGGCGGGATCGACCATGTCTACCCGCCCCAGCATGACCGCCTCTATGCCGAGATCGAGGCCAAGGGTCTGATCCTGTCGGAGAGCCCGTTCGGCCACCGCGCCACGGCAAAGGATTTTCCCCGCCGCAACCGCCTTATCACTGGCTGCAGCCTGGGCGTCGTCGTGGTCGAGGCGACCGAGCGCTCAGGCTCCCTCATCTCCGCGCGCACGGCTGGCGAGCAGGGCCGCGAAGTGATGGCGGTTCCCGGCTCGCCGCTGGATCCACGAGCTGCCGGCACAAACCGACTCTTGCGCGAAGGCGCAGCGCTGGTGCGTGATAGCCGGGATGTTCTCGAAATCCTGTCAGGACTTGCCCGGCACGATCTTGCCGCCCCGCCGCCACCTGTCTTTCAGGGCGAGGAGAGCGACGAGCCCCTCCCAGCCTCTCAAATCGACGCCGTGCGCGAGGCGCTAACGCCCTATCCCATGCCGATCGACGAGGTTGCCCGCGCCGCCGGAATCGGCGCCGCGCGCTGTGCAGCCATTCTGGTGGAACTGGAACTGGCAGGCGAGGCAGCGACCCTGCCCGGCGCCCTCGCAGTGCGCGTTATCGCGCCGTGATGCAACACATCGAGATGAATATGCTGAAACAAGCTGTCTGTGACTGGACGCTTGGGAAGCAACTCACTAAGCGTGAGCTTCGGGCGAGTGAGGGGACCGGTCACCGAAGGTGTGCGGGTTTGTAGTGCAAAGGGTAACTTGCGCCATGGCAGCAATGAAGAGTGTTTTCGCTGCGACTGCACTTGCCCTGACAGCCCCGTTTGCTCTTGCCCAGCCTGGCGCACCCATCGATGACAGCCAGCAGGTCGTCCTGATTGCAGACTCCCTGTTCGAGCACGAAGAAGACAACACGGTCATTGCCGAGGGTAATGTCGAGGCAAGCTATCAGGGCCGCATCCTGAAGGCCGACCGGATCGTCTACAACCGCAATACAAACAAGGTGCGCGCCACAGGTAATGTCATCATCCTGGATGATGACGGCACCGAGCGCTTTGCCGATGAAGTCGAGGTCAGCTCGAACCTTTCCGATGGCTATGCAGTCGGCTTTTCGGTGCGCATGCCTAATGGCGGGCAGGCTGTGGCCAACAGCGCGATACGCCAGGAAGGCGGTATCAACGCGCTCGACCAGGTCATCTACACCTCCTGCGAGCTCTGCGACGAGAACGACACGCCGACCTGGGCGTTGCGCGCGCGACGCGCTGTTCTCGACGAAGAAGACCAGATGATTTCCTACCGCGACGCGGTGCTGGAAGTCGCCGGTATCCCGGTCTTCTACCTGCCCTATTTCGCCCACCCGGATCCGGGCTCGGATCGCCGTTCAGGCCTCCTTTTTCCCGATCTCGGTATCTCCTCGAAAGTCGGCGCATTCTATCAGCAGCCCTATTACTGGGCGATATCGGACCATCAGGAACTCACCATCGCCCCGGCCATCTACGCCAAGGTGAACCCACTCCTGGAGCTGGACTATTCCAAGCGCTTCTGGTCCGGACGCCTGAACGTCAACACCTCAGTGACAAACGAGTACGAGTTCGATGGCGACGGCGAGCCGGTCGAGGGCAGCGAGGAAAGTGTGCGCAGCCACATTTTCGCCGATGGCCTGTTTGCCCTGAACAGCACCTGGGACTGGGGCTTCGGCCTCGAACGCGCCAGCGACGATCTCTATCTGCGCCGCTACGATCTTGACGGTGAGGCCGAGCAGCGCGGCCTCTACACCGGCCGTCCCCGCCGCCTGTTGAGCCAGCTCTTCCTCGTCGGCCAGAGCGAGGACTTCTACAGCGAAACCGCCGTGCTCTCGGTCCAGGGCCTGCGCGCGAGCGATGACAATGACACCATCCCACTGGTGGCGCCCGTGGCACTGACGGAGCGCTCGTTCGATCTTGGCGCCTACGGCCGCACCACGGTCGCCGCTTCGGTGGCCTCGCTCACCCGCGATGTCGGCGACGACAGCCAGCGTGTGTCGGTTGGCGCGGACTGGTCGCAGCGCAGCGTGTTGCCGGGCGGCTTCCTGCTGGAACCCTTCGCGGATGTACGTGCCGACTATTACGCCCTCGATGAAGAGGTCGCGGGCGAACCGGACGTCACGCGCGGGCTGGGCAGTGCAGGTGTGCGCCTGTCCTATCCACTGATCCGGCGCGGCGAGCAGGTCGACATCCTGCTCGAGCCGATTGCCATGGGTGCATGGGGGGTCTCGGGTGCGAACGACCATCCGATCCCGATTGAGGATTCAGAGTTCTTCGAAGTCGACACCTCGACGCTTTTCGCGTCCAACGGCGCGGCAGGATACGATCTTTATGAGGGCGATGGCCGGGCGGCGCTGGGCATCCGCGCCCAGGCCCGCTGGCGCAATGGGGTGACCCTGTCGACGGAGGCGGGCCGCCGCTGGCGGTCTGAAACCGACCCGGCCTTCGAATCCTACACCAACCTGCAGGGAACCTCATCGGACTGGGTCGCGAACACGAAGATCGATCTCGGCAGGGCTCTCACAGTGCAGGCCAATATGCGCCTGGATGAGGAGACCTGGGATATCAACCGGATCGACGCGAAAGTCGAAACCAATATCTGGCGTTTCCGTGGCTCGGCCCAGTATTTCCAGCTCGCCGATACGCTGCGTCCCGATGGCGAGGGCGAGGAAGGTGCCCTTATGCGCGGTTCTTTCCGGCTGTCCGACAATTTCTCGGTCAGCTATTCCCAGCAGCGCGATATCCAGGGAGGCTTCAACACTGCGCGCGTGGTAGGCCTCAGCTATTATGACGACTGCTCGGTCTTCTCCATCGGCTATGAACGCCGCGACAGCCGCGACCGTGATCTCGGCCCCTCCGAAAGCATCACCTTCCGCTTTACCCTGCGCACGCTGGGCGCGTTCGGATCCTCCGAGCTGGACTAGGAACGGCAATTGATATCATTGGTAAATTCACAGCGCCTCTGCGGCTGATCATTGCGCAAGAGGCCAAGGCCGGTATGGTCGCGTGAAACCCGTCCGGCGGATGCCGGCAGAGCGGAGATAGTGAATGTTTGCGATGCGGTCTTTCCTGGCGGTTCTGGCGGGCCTTGCCATAGCGGTCACGGCGTTCGCGCAGACCCCGACACAATCGGCCGACGATGAAAGCCAGCGCCTGGAAGGCATCGCCGCCATCGTGAACGACTCCCCGATATCCTATTCCGATGTTCGCGAGCGCGCGCGCCTGTTGCTGCTCAGCCTCGGGGCACAGCCGACACAACAGGAAATCGCGCAGATCACCTCCCAGGCCCTGCAACAGCTGATCGACGAAAAGCTGCAACTCCAGGAAGCGGCCGAATGGGAAGTGGAAGTTTCCGATGAGGAGATCGCCCGCTCCATCGAGGACATGGCGGCCCAGTCCGGCCTCAACCGCGAACAGCTCTTCCAGCAGCTTATGTCCGCCGGGATCAATCCGGCCAGCCTGCTGGAGCAAATGCGCGCCGAGATCGCCTGGCGCCGCGTGATGCAAGGCGTCTACGGCTCGCGTATCCGCATCTCGGAAAACCAGATCAGCGAAGAACTCAACCAGCTGCGTACTTCGGCGGCCAAGACCCAGTATCTCCTGAGCGAGATCTTCCTCTATGCGCCCGATCCGCAAAGCCAGACCCAGGCGATGGAAGCGGCCCGCTCGATCCGCGCGCAGATTGTCCAGGGCGCGCCCTTCCAGGTCGCCGCTCAACGCCTCTCATCTGCGCCCACCGCCGCGACCGGCGGCGATATGGGCTGGGTGTCGCTGGAAGACATCGATTCCAGCGTAGCCGGCGTGGTCGAGGCCCTACCCGGTCCGGGCGTCACCGAGCCGATCGCCGTGGCCGACGGGGTCTATCTGATCGCCGTGCGCTCCAAGCGGGAGCCACAGGAAGCCGTGGTCCAGGTCTCCCTCACACGCCTGCTGGCCCGTGACGGCGATGCCAATGCTCTGAACGAGGCGATCAGCAACATCGCCTCCTGCGAAGAGGTGGAAACCGTGGCGGCCGCCTCGGACAATCTCCAGGCTGCGCCGCTTGGCCGTGTGGCCCTGACGGAACTCGCCGATGACGCCGTGGCGCGCATCGAAGCCACCGAAGTCGGCCAGCCGACGGCCCCGTTCGAAGCAAGCAACGGTCTTGCAGTGATGTATGTCTGCGACCGCGCCGACAATGTCGACAATCTGCCCTCGCCGATCCAGATCGAGAACCAGCTTTTCGGCCGCCAGCTCAACATGATCTCCGACCGCGAGCTGCGTAACCTGCGCCGCGAAGCAACAATCATCCAGCGCGACTGATCGCCCGGCACTGGTCAATTGCCAGTCGCGGTGGCACATGGGCGCCATGACTGAGCACCTTTCCCTTGCGATGACTCTCGGCGATCCGGCCGGGTGTGGCCCGCAGATCGCGGAAGCTGCCTGGGCGCTACGGACCGAGCACGGCCTTGCCCCCTTCTACCTCATCGCGCCGCCCGGGATGCTGCCCGGAAAAGTGCAGAGTCAGGCTATCACATCGCCGGAGCAGGCCACGGAGGTATTCGCCTCTGCCCTGCCCGTCTTTGAACAGCCCTTGGCGGTGCCCCGCCCTGCGCCGGGGGAACCGAACCCGGCCACGGCGCCGGCGATTACCGGATCGATCGAAACCGCCGTGGCCCATGTCATGGCCGGAAAGGCGCGCGCGGTCGTCACCAATCCCATCTCCAAAAAGCTGCTTTACGATACCGGCTTCCGCTTCCCGGGACACACCGAGTTCCTGGCCGAACTCGCGTCCCAGCCAGGCCAGTCCCCACCGCATCCGGTCATGATGCTGGTCGGCGGGGGCCTGCGCGTGGCGCTGGCGACGATCCACATGCCGCTTCGCGAGGCGGTCGATGCGCTAACCATTCCGGGGCTCATGGAGATCGGCAGGATCGTGCATCAGGCAATGGTGGAGAATTTCAGGATCTCCCATCCCCGCCTCGCCTTCACAGGCCTGAACCCCCATGCGGGCGAGAAGGGCACGCTCGGCCGGGAAGAGATTGAAATCATCAATCCAGCAGCCGAAGAGCTGCGCGGGATGGGGGTGGACATCACCTATGCCCGGCCGGCCGATACCGTCTTCGCTGAAGCGCTGGCCGGTAAATACGACGCCATCATCGCCATGACCCATGACCAGGGCCTCATCCCGGTCAAGACGCTCGATATCTGGGGCGGGGTCAACACCACGCTCGGCTTGCCCTTTGTACGCACCAGTCCTGACCACGGCACGGCCTATGATGCCGCGCGCGAGGGCACTGCCCGGCCTGACAGCCTGATCACCGCGCTCAAACTGGCCGATGACATGTCGCAACGGCGCACCCGCAATGGATGAGACCCCGCCCCTCACTCAGGCACCGGCGCGCAAGGCGCTCGGCCAGCACTTCCTGTTCGATCCGGACATTCTCAGGCGCATGGCAATGGCGGCGGGCGATCCGGCCGGACGCGCCGTTATTGAGGTCGGCCCGGGACCGGGCGGACTGACCCGCGCCCTGCTTGAGGCAGGCGCCCAGCCGCTGATCGTGGTGGAAGCCGACCCCCGCTTCGCCGAAGCGCTGCGTACCTGGCCCGAGGCCGCATCAGGCCGACTGGTCGTGATCGAAGGCGATGCGCGCAAGGTGGATCTTGTCGCAGCGCTTGCCGAGGCCGACGCCGCGGTTCCGGCAATGATCGTTGCCAACCTGCCCTATAATGTCGGCACGCCGCTCCTGGTCGACTGGCTGAAGGCCGCGGGCTGGCGGGGCGAGATGGCGCTGATGTTCCAGAAGGAAGTCGCCCAGCGGATCTGCGCCGCCCCAGGCGAAAGCCATTATGGCCGCCTTGCCGTACTCTCCCAGGCGGTCTGTGCCTGCCATATCGCCTTCACCCTGCCACCTGGCGCTTTCCGTCCGCCGCCCAAGGTCGACAGCGCGGTCGCCGTACTCCGTCCACTTGCACCTGAAGACCGGTTCGAGGATCTACAGACCCTGGAAACGGTCAGCGCGGCGGCTTTTGGGCAGAGGCGCAAGATGCTGCGCGCGGCGCTCAAATCGCTCGCCAAGCAGCGCGGGATCGCGGCCGAGGACTGGCTTGAGGCGGCAGGGATAGAACCGACGGCACGCGCCGAAACTGTGGACCAGGCCGGGTTTCGAAGGCTGGCGAAAGCGCTGGTCTCGCTAGGCGGCTGACCAGGCCCAGGCGCCGGTGAGGTGCGGTTTCTCGCCATGCTGGAGCACGCGCGAGCGGAAGGCATCGAGCGCTTCGTGGGGCACATTGCTGAGGCGCGGCTCGCTGGGGCCCGACATGCGCGGAATGAACTGGATGGCATTGGCGCCGGTCTTGGCGACAATCAGGGATGCAATGTCGAGCACGATGTCGGGATCAAGCTCGATCTCGTCGGTTCGGGCCTGGTCGACCACCGACCGGGCGAACTCTACCGCCTCGCGTGCCCGTAAAGCTGTCGGCTCGCCGCACCCGAGCGTGCGCCAGCGCCGCGAGAGCCGCGTCTCGGGCAGATCCAACTCCACAACTCGATCATTGAAGAGAAACAGCATCGCAAAGTCCCCATTTCATGGGCAATTTGTCTTGGCTCGGTTAACGATAGATTACAGGCCGGTCAGGTATTATTTTCAGGTGTTTCAACGGGTTCCACGAGGAAGTGCCGGCCCTCGCGATCCTCGATCTCGACGACCCACAAATCTGAGTCGCGATCGCGGGCGCGCTGGATATAGGCATCTATCTCCTCCTCGCTCGAATCCACCCCGCGCAGGGCCAGGTCAGAGAAGATGCGCGCGCCTGTGTCCAGGTCAAAGGACGGCACAAAGGCCTGCGCCGTCCCGTCGAGGCGGGCGACCTTGACCAGCACGTCTCCGCGCTCGGCATCGCCGCGCTGGAGGATGAAGGCCGAGGCACCGGCAAGCTGGGCGCGGCGCACAAGCGCTGAGACCCAGAGCCCTGTCGGAAGGCGCGCCTCATCCATGGGCGGCTCTCCTATTGCGCAGCACGGTCGAACTCACTGAGATCGGCCGGGTCCGCCGGGCGGAAGCTGACAGTGACGCTGGTGCCGAGATCCTTTTCGGTGTCGATGCGCACCTGCCCGCCATGCATGTCGGCGAACTGCTTGACGACGGCCAGGCCGAGACCGGTGCCGACCCGGCCCGATGAGTTGCGCCCCTGGGCGAAGGGCTTTGCGATGCGGTCGAGATCGGCGGCATCCATACCGGCGCCTTCGTCAGCGACACAAAGATAGACGCCATCGCCATTGCTGGCCGCCGTCAGCGTGACCCTGTCCCCGCGCTGGGAGTATTTGATCGCATTGGAAATGAGGTTCTGCCAGATCTGGCGCACGGCGCGTGCATCGGCATGGGCCCAGGCTTCGCCCTCTTCCACCAGCTCGACTTTCACACCGGTACGCTCGGCATGGGCCGCGAACTGGCGCAGCACGGAGGCGCCGCTGGCGGCAAGGTCGACCGGCTCGAAGTCGAACCGCAGGGCTTTCGCGTCGGCCTTGGCAAGGTCGAGCAGGTCCTCGACCAGCAGGAGCAGGTCCTGGCCGCTCTCATGGATGATCTGGGTATAGTCCTGATAGGCTTCGGGCAGTTCGCCGCGAATGCCCGAGCGCATCATGTCGGCAAAGCCGATAATCGCGTTAAGCGGTGTTTTCAGGTCGTGGCTGAGCGAGGCGAAGAAGGCCGTACGCTCGCGGACAGCCGCATCGCCCTCGGCGCGCACCTTGTCCAGCGAGGTGATATCGCCGAGATCGCTCGGCCAGGCAGCGATCAGCCGGCCATTGTCAGTTTTCCGGCTGAGCAGAATGACAGGTCGGTCGTCGCTTGTCTTCACGGTCTGCGGCGCGCCGCGATTGAGAGCGACCAGATCGAGATCCGGGAAAAGATGATTGAGGGAATCGTGCAGCAGCGCACCGACCCTGAGATGCCCGAGCAGTCCGACTGCGCCCTCAATGGCGCGAATGCGCCCCTGGGGCGTGACCGAGAGAAGCGCAAGCGGCAGATCCCGGGGCACCTGGACACCGCTGCGCAGGTTCAGGCCCTGCTCGGTCTGTTTCATGGCCAGCTCATTTTTCACCACGGCGGAAGCCATACGGCGCTGGCTGACAATCGCTGATGCGCACAGCATTCCCGTTTCGAGAATGGCTGCAATTGTGATCGCCGCAGCCAGGCCAGAGAGGCTTTCAGGCAGTTGCGGCAGTCCGACGATGAAATTTATTGCAAGCAGCAAAAAAAATCCGAGGGTCGAAAAGGCTGCCGCTTCGAGGGCAAGACGGCGCCGTCCGATGGCCAGTCCAGTGAGGGGACCAAGGACCAGCAATATGGTAAGCGGCGAGCGCGCCCCCCCTGTGAGCGCCACACCGAGCACGGCGATCACAGTCCAACCAAGCACCTGAAATGCTTGTGATTCCCGCTCCCATCCGGGGGGCATATAAGCCGCCAGTACTGGCAACCACAGCAGGGCCACGACGCCCAGAACAAGAGCGAAGGGCGCCCCTGTCAGCCAGCCCAGAAGGCCGGCAAGGGCACTGGCGATCAACCAGAGATATCCTGGCGCGCGGCTAGAGGTAAACGAAATCAATGGAAGAATTTAACCCCAACACAAGGTGTTTGACCACATGTCTGCATTGTAATGCTCCAAAGCTGAATTCCCTGCAAATTTAATGCGGGTTACCGGCTTCAGGTGTGGGACAAACTCAGGCATGGTGCCGTGCAAGTGTAAGAGGGGAGCCCTATGAAACTCATTCGGCGTATTACCGCTGTGGCAGCGGTGGGTGTTATGACCTGCCTGCCTCTGGCGGCTCAAGCAGACACTCCGGTTGAAGGTCAGGCGGCCGTCAGCCAAGAGCAGACGATCAACAATGTTGATGATGTAATCGCAGAAAGCGCTGCGGTCTACGCGACTTACCAGTCCGATGTGACCGATGTGCGCCAGCATCCGCTTTCCTCTGCCAACGATATCGAGGACTCCCTGACGAGCCTCGGCGGCCACAACTCGCAACAGCTGTCGAACGGCTTCATCGCCTACTCCGCGCTGGTTGCTTCGCAGAACCCGGAATTCCGCGCCGCCGTGCGTGATATTGAAGGCTTCTACGGTCGCGAGAGCCTCATGCTCGGCATGCGCAACGATGTTCGCTATGCCCGCACCCTGGGTGGCGGCAATGCCGCAGTGACCTCCTCGCTTGCCGCGATCGAGGCCGATGCCGAGCGCCTGCGCGGCGCCGGCGCCTATGTGAAGGAACAGGCCTACTCGCTGCAGGCGGTTGGCTGGGCGAAAGCCACGATCCGCAATTCCGACGCCCTGATCCAGCAAATCCAGGCCAGCGCATCGGCCGGCATGCCGGTGCATGAAGAGCTGCAACTCGCCTTTGCTTCCAGCGACATCAACAATGTCCTGGTCCAGGCCGGCCAGTCCGGCGCGCCGTCGCTGTGGGAAAATGTGAACAGTGCGGCCAGCGCCGTACGCTTCCCCTCGCTCGACATGGTCTATGCCGGTCGCTCGGCCCGCATCCGCTCCGGCAAGGAGCCAATCGCCGACAAGATCGCCACCCTGGCGGCCTATCGCGTGCTCGGAACCGATGCGGCGCCTGCTCAGGAAGTGCGCACCGCCATGCGTGAAACCTCCACACGCAACTGCATCAACATGGCCCAGCTGAACCTGCAGCAATGCGTTGCCGCAGCCCACAATCAGTTCGAAGTGCCTTTCTGCATCGGTGAACACGCTTTGACCGATGTGGGCGACTGCATTGGTGATATTACGCAATAGTCCCCAGAATTCGCCATCAAGACCGTATGCGGGGGCTTCCAATATGGAAGCCCCCGTACCACATTTGGACAATGGCGATAGAAGATGCAGCGCGTGAGCTTCGGGACGAATTCTCTTTCCTCGATGAGTGGGAAGCGCGCTACGAACACATTATCGATCTCGGCAAGAGCAATCCCGATCTTCTGCCCGAAGAGCGGAACGAAACCACGCGTGTGCGCGGCTGTGCCTCGCAGGTCTGGCTCGTCACCCGCCTGGAAAAGGATGGTACGCTGTCGATCCGCGCCGAATCCGATGCCGTGCTCGTTTCCGGCCTGATCGCCATTCTGGTGCGCCTGTTCAGCGGCCAGACACCAGAAGAGATCGAGGCGTTCGATGCCAAGGCCCTGTTCCGCGATATCGGTGTGAGCGACACACTGACGGCGCAGCGCTCGAACGGTCTGGCCTCCATGCTCGCACGCATCAAGGCCGACGCGGCCGCCGCGCGCGGCTAACACCTTCCCTCTCCTTGCGGGTCAGGCGCTCGCCACGCGCAGACTGTAGGCCGTTGCCAATGCGAGAAGACGCCGGGCCAGCGCGCGCGGAACCTTTTTCGGCGACAGGGCCAACCCATCGCAGAAACTCGCCAGGCTGCGCTCCTGGATAATCAGCTGGTAAAGCAGGTTCATGTCAGCCCGACCGAGCGCGCCCTCAAGTTGATCGAGCCGTCGACCGGCGCGCACGGCGTCTGCCATACACCCGCCGGAGCGGCTGCCCGACACGCCATCCACCTGCAGGCTCGGATCCCAGTTCTGCGTCACCCGCTGGCCGGATGCCGCCCGTTCCAGATCACCTTTCAATCGCAGCGCGGCGGCCTTCGCCAAGGCACGGTCAGAAGGGTCCTCGATCGCCGACAATACAATCTGGAGAGGCGATCTGCGCAAGGCCTGTCCGCGTTGGTCAACCCCCGGAGTTGAAACGCGGCGTGTGCGCTCCTCAGCAGCCTGGGTGCCGGTCCATACCAGCACCTGTCCTTCGGCGCCGAGCGGGCCGACATCACCGGCAAGCTGCAGGGATTCCACCGCTGCTCCACTCAGATGGCCGATGCAGGTCCCGCGCCGGTCGCGACCGCGCCAGATCCCCCAGTGTCCCTGACTGGGCGCAGCGCATCCACCTCGGCGAAGGGCCTGGAGCAATCTCTCCGACATGGGAGTTCAGGCCGCATGGCTGGCATGGAGAGGCGACACGCTGCGCAGGCCGTCCTCCAATTGTTCGATCCAGATGTCGAAGTCGGGATCTTCCCGCCGGTCCTCGACCTGGTGGCAGCCATGGGCCACCGTCGAGCGATCCTTGTCGAAGGCCCGCGCGATCCGCGACAGGCTCATGCCCAGCGCCACATGGCACAGATACATGGCCACGTGCCGTGCGAAGGATACCGGTGGTCTCCCCCGCCCGGAGGCCATCACCTCTTCAGCCCTTTGCCCCAGCGCAAATGCCGCCAGACTGGCCGCAAATCGCGCATTATCCTCATCAATAAGTCTTTGTTGTCCGTCCACACCATGCTCCCTCGAAGGTCAGGTCTAGCCTAACCGCCTGAACAAGGTGTAGGATATTATTCCTATGAAAGCGCTAATGCGCAGGAATTATGCGGCTTTGGAGAGCGTTTCGACGTGGATAGCCCCGGGGACAGGCGGTTCTCCGCCCTCTTCCTGCTCGGTCAGGATATCGTCATGGCACAGCACATAGCGCAGTTCGCCGGCATCGTCGGCCAGGGGAAGGCGCAACCAGGTCTGCCCTGCTCCGTTGGCCTCCACGCTGACAAGACCGCCAACCGGACACTTGCGGGACATGATCTGTTCGAGACCCAGCATGAAGATGTCACCATGCGGCGCCGGGAGATCGCTGGGACACAGGCCTGTCGGGTCCATGCCGATCATTGCCGAGAGGCGAGAGCCCGACAGTCGGAACCGGGGGACACCGCCGACCTCAAGATCCAGGAGGGAAATCCGCGAGAGATGGCGGCGCAGCACGCCCGGGTCGAGATCCCGCTTGCGTGGCAGGCCGTTACTCCTGCGCGCCAGGTCAGCCCAGACGCTTACCAGTTCTTTTTGGGCGTCTGTCACACCCAGAAAATGATTGACTCTCATATTCAGCCACCCCGACTGATTCGCTTTCCTTCTTTGTGAATCAATTCGCAGGGGAGAATCAAGTCCGGTTAGGCGAATAAATGAACAAAAAGCGATACTTTATTTACTCTTACAGAATAAATTGTTAACCTTTTGTTTACTTCTTGCTTTGGCCGAGCCCCATTTCCTTTGCAAGACGTGACCGCTCGCGCGCATATGCCGGTGCGACCATCGGATAGTCATGCGGAAGGTTCCACTTCTCGCGGTATTCTTCCGGCGACATGTTGTACTTCGAGCGCAGATGCCGTTTGAGGCTCTTGAACTTCTTGCCGTCCTCAAGACAGATCAGGTAGTCATCCGTAATAGACTTGCGAACCGTAACCGCAGGCTTCTGTTCTTCAACGACAGGCGCGGGCTCCGCCAACAATGTCAAAGACTCATGCACACTGCGAATCACACTCGGAAGCTCCGAGCTCTGAACCGGATTATTACCGACATAGGCAGACACAATTTCTGCCGTCAGATCGATCATAACTTTCTTTTCAAAATCAGCGTCTACATCTTTCGACATAAGACTCACCTCCAGCCTGCTTTTAGTCAGGCCTATTATACAGTGTGACGGTATGTAAACTGGGCAAATGCAGTTGCCCTAGCACTTAATCTGTTTTGTTGAGTACTATTGCGACTAATGTTGTACAGTCAGGAAGGATAAAAGCATCGCCATCCCCAGAAGAGCAGCGGTCCAGATCGCCATTCCCCCGGTCAGAGGGCCTCTTGAAAGTTGTCCGCGCGGGCTGAAAACGGCTTCAATTCTGTCATAACCGCGCTGCGCCAGAAGGCCGGCAACCCGTGTCATGGCAGGGCCAGCCTTGCCCCAGACCGTGCCAGCCCAATTGGCAAATCCAAAACCGAGCCGGCGATAGGCCCAGTCGGTATCGAGGATGGTTCCGGGCTTCTCGGGCGGATAGAGGCCAAAGCGCTTGAGCAGGATGAAGGCGAGGACGGCCAGCATCAGCAGCTGCATCTGGGTCAGGATATGACCCAGCGTGAACGGCTCATAATGATTGGCCACTTCCGGATAAGGTAGCAGATTGTAGAGCCAGCCATAACCGAGACCGAAAAAGCTTGGCAGGCCGACGAGGATACAGATCGCCGACGCCAGCCCCATGGCAAGCAGCATGTTGAAGGGCGCTTCCTTCACGCGCTTGCCGCTGTCATGGCCGAAAAAGGCGAAATAGGGGATCTTGATGCCCGAATGCTCCAGCACGCCGGCCGAGGCAAACAGCAGCATCAGCCAGGCCACGACATAGCCTTCGTGGGCCACCGCGCTCATGGTGAGCGACTTGGCGACAAAGCCGGAGAAAAGCGGAAAGGCCGAGATCGAGGCTGCGCCGATCAGACAGAACACGGCGGTGAACGGCATGGACTTGTACAGCCCGCCCAACTCGCTGGCCTTGGCTGTCCCGGTCCGGTAGAGCACCGCTCCCATGCTCATGAACAAGAGCGCCTTGTAAATGATATGCGCGAAGGCGTGCGCAGCCGCACCATTCAGCGCCAGCGGCGTGCCGACGCCAATCGCGCAGATCATGAAGCCGACCTGGTTGTTGAGCGAATAGGCCAGCACCTTGCGCAGGTCATTCTCGATCACGGCGAAGAAGACCGGGAAGACGGTCATCACCGCGCCGATCCAGATCAGGATGTCAAAGCCCGGGAACAGTCGCGCGCACGTGAGCACGGCGAGCTTGGTGGTGAAAGCCGACAGCACAACCGCACCGACCACCGTCGCCTTGGGATAGGAGTCCTGGAGCCAGTTATGCAGGAAGGGGAACGCCGCCTTGATGCCCACAGCCAGGAAGACGAGCAGTGCGCCCGGCTCGTCAAGGCTGGTAAAGGCCTGCAGGGTCAGCGCACCGCTGGCCTGGTAGACATAGGTAATGCCGGCCAGCAGCAGGACGCCGGACAGGATCTGGATCGCCAGGTATCGCATGGAGGCGAAATAGGCCGCTCGCGTGCCCGCGCGCAGGATCAGGAATACCGAGCTGACGGCCGTCAGCTCCCAGAACACGAACAGGGTGAGGAAGTCGCCGGCAAAGGCCGCAGCGACAGCTGCGCCCGCATAGGCCATGGCCATGCCGTCCTGCAGCTTGTCATCGCCGTGCAGGGCGTAGATGGCGTTCAATAGCGCCGCGATCAGGAATGCGAGGCCAAAGATGAAGTTCAGGCTGTCGACGCGGTAGAGCACCAGGTCGAGACCCAAGACATGGGCCGTGGCGAGCTCCATGGACTGGTTGGCCTGAGTCAGCATGTAGATGCCGACCAGCGGCGCAATCACCATCAGGCCCTGACGCACGCGCTGCATCGGGATGAACAGGCCGACAATACCGGCCAATACCAGGACAAAGCCCGGATTGAGAGTCTCGATCAGCGCGGTCATTGGTCATCCTCCACGCCAGCATCCTGGGGCGTGGTGTCGCCTTCCCCGTAATAGTCCTCGCTCCGGCGCAGCATCCGGCCGAGCGGCCAGCCCGACAGCACGGCCAGCGCAAAGGCGCCGAAGCCCCAGATGCCATAGAAGCCGTTGAACTCGGCAAAGTGCAGATACTCGTGGCGGTGCACTGCCAGGTCGGCCAGGATCAGGCCGGCACAGATGGTAATCGTGCCCCACAGGAAAATTCCCGGGGTCGCCTTGGCCGACACCCAGCCGAACAGCAGCCTGGCCATCGGATGCATCTCGCCATCATCGATGCGCGGCGATGCGGGCGCATCGGGCTTCACGAAACGGCCGGAGGCGTCGCGTTCAGGGCTTGAGGTGTCGCTCATCCGTCGCTCCCTGGAATAAGGCTGGTGGCCAGATCGACCGGCGCCTGCACGGCCGGAACCAGGAAGTCATAGACCGGGCCGATGGCGAAGAACAGGATCACGCAAAGCGTCGCGGTGAACACCGGCGCCGCCACCGTAAAGGCCGGCGCGCCGCCAGGCCGCTTGTAGGGCGCGGGCTCGGGCGTGCCCGGGGGCGGCATCAGCGCCAGGATCGGGATCGGCAGCAGATAGGCCACGTTCAACAACGAGGAGGCGATCAGAACGAAGGAGACATAGTCGAAGCCCGACGCCGTCGCGCCCTGCATGAGCTCGAATTTCGGCCACCCGCCTGCCAGAGGCGGCACGCCGATGATAGACAGCGAGGCGACGAAAAAGGCGATGAACACCAGCGGCATGCGCTTGCCGAGGCCGCGCATCTCGGAGATGTTGTTCACGCCGGTAGCGACATAGATCGCGCCAGCGCACATGAAGAGCGTGATCTTGCCCGACGCATGCGCAGCGATCTGCAGTGCCCCACCCATGAACCCCTCCGGATTGGCCAGCATCGCACCAGCGGTGCAGTAGGAGAGCTGGGCAATCGTGGAATAGGCGAGCCGGGCCTTGAGATTGTCCTTGGTCATTGCGATCAGCGAGGCGACCACAATGGTAAAGCAGGCCACAGCCAGGATGAACTCGCGCGACGGCGTGGCCGTCAGCAGGTCTTCGCCGAAGATATACATCGAGACCTTCAGCACGGTGAACACACCGGCCTTCACAACCGCCACGGCGTGCAGGAGAGCCGAAACCGGCGTCGGCGCGACCATGGCGTTGGGCAGCCAGAAATGGAACGGCATCAGCGCCGCCTTGCCGATCCCGAACGCAAACAGGATGAGCAGCACCGAACACACCAGAGGCGTCGCGCCCTCCTTGCCGGCGAGCAGCCCTCCCTCGACAAAATCGAGACTGCCGCCAGCCACCACGAAGGTCGCCACGATCGCCAGCAGGAACAGGCCGATGGATGTCCCCAGCAGCGTCATCAGATAGATGCGCCCGCCCCGCTCAGCCGCCGCATCGCCCTTGTGGGCGACGAGCGGATAAGTCGAAAGCGTCAGCACCTCGTAGAAGACGAACAGGGTGAACAGGTTGGCCGACATGGCCACGCCCATGGCGCCGAAGATCGCAATGGCGAAACAGATATAGAAGCGCGTTTGGTTGCGCTCGCGGTTCCCGCGCATATAGCCGATGGAATAGAAGGAATTCACGATCCACAGGCCGCTTGCCACGCAGGCAAAGAGCGCCCCGAGCGGCTCCAGCTTGAAGGCAAAGGACAGTCCGTCGATCACTTCCCACAGCGCCAGCTCCGGCCGCGCGCCGCCCGCCACCTGCCCGACAAGGGCAATCACCACGGCAAACAGCGCCGTCGCGCCGACAATCGTCACGCCTTCGCGCAGGTTCGGGATCTTGCCTGTCAGGGCAATGCCGGCGGCAATCAGGAGCGGCAGGCCGAGAGACAGAAGGATCAGCATCTGGGAACTCATTGCTGGCCTCCAACACCGATCACGGCTTCAGCGGCATTGCGTGCCAGGTCGTAGGGGAAGCTCGCATCCAGGCCGATCCAGAGATTGGCCAGGGCCAGCACCCAGAGCGGAATGAGCAGGAGCAGAGGCGCTTCCTTGCGCACCTTGCGCGGATTTTCCGGCGCCTTGAAGAACACCGCCTCCAGGATACGGCCCATATAAATGACGGCCAGCACGCTGGAGAACACGATCACGCCCGATGCCCACCACCAGCCGGCCGTGAAGGTGGCCTGCAGCAGCATCAGCTTGGACTGGAATCCGGCCGTCAACGGCACGCCAATCAGCGACAGCGCGCAGATTGCAAAGGCGGTCATGGTCCACGGCGCGGAGCGGCCGAGCCCGGCAAAGTCGCGCAGCGTGGTGCCCTGATAGGTCAGCACGATGCCGGCCATGGCCATGAACAGGCCGCCCTTCATCAGGGCGTGGTTCATGAGATGAAGCAGGCCGGCCGACACGCCGAACACGCTCGCCAGCGACACGCCGAGCAGCATATAGCCAACCTGCGCGACGGAGGAATAGGCCAGCGTGCGGCGCACATCGGTCTGGAACACCGCCTGGAAGGAACACGCTACCATGGCGGCGATGGCCAGCGGTGCAATCAACCAGTCAAAGCTCGCGGTTTCGAAGGTGTAGGCCGGCGAGAACACGGTGAAGAGGAAGCGGATCAGCGCATAGAGCGCCACCTTGGTCGCCGTGGCGGCCAGGAAGGTGGTCACGAAGCTCGGCGCATAGGCATAGGCATTGGGCAGCCACTGGTGCAGGGGCCACATTGCCGCCTTCAGCCCCAGTCCGATGATGATGAAGGCAAAGCCCGCCTGAACGGTGCGGTTGCCCACCAGTTCCGGCAGCAGCGCGGTATAGTCGGCCATGTTCAGCGTGCCGGTCGCTGCGAACAGGAAGCCGACGCCGATCACATAGAAGGTCGCGCCGATCGTACCCATGACGAGATAGTTGAACGCGGCTGGCAGCGCACGGCGGTCACGCCCGGCGCCCAGGGCCACCAGGACATAGGTCGAGATAGAGGAGATCTCGAGGAAGACGAACAGGTTGAACGCATCGCCCGTAATCGCCACGCCGGCCAGGCCTGCGAAGCAGACCAGATAGGCGCCGTAGAACAGGTTCTGCTTTTCCGTGCGGATCTCGGCATTCACCGTCGGCCAGGAAAACACCGATGCCAGCGTGCCGATAAAGGTCACCAGCAGGAGGATCATGGCGTTCAGCGCATCGATACGAAACTCGATCCCCACCGGGGGCGCCCAGCCGCCAATCGCATAGGACACTACGCCTTCGCGCAACATGTTGGTCTGGATACCGGCATCGGCCAGCGCCGCCAGCGTGACGGTATCGGCCTGCACCAGCGCCAGAAGTATCAGCGCGAAGAACAGGGACGCGCCCGTCGTCAGGATGGAAATCAGCCAGGCCAGCCGCCCGCTCGGGACGAAGACCAGCGCGGTGGCCACCACCAGCGGCGCAACCACTAGCAGAGGCGCAGCATGTGCGATCGCCCAGGCAGGCGCCAGATGTGTCAGGATGGACTCGATCACGCAGCGCCCTCCGCAGCAGCGTCTTCGGCTTCTTCTTCCTCAAGGGCCACGTCGATATCGATATTGCGCACCTCGTCAGCCTCGATGGTCCCGTAGGCCTCGCGGATGCGGACAATAAGCGCGAGCCCCACCGCCAGGGTTGCCACGCCCACCACAATGGCCGTGAGGATCAGCACATGCGGCAGCGGGTTTGAGTAGACCGAGTGCAGGCTCGATTCAGCAGCCTGGTGCAGCGCATCGGCCGCACCGTCATGGCCGGACAGGACATAGTCGCTGGTCTCCGTCACGCCGTCTTCGAGAGGCTCGCCCATCAGGCTGGCATCCTCGCCCTGGAGCGGGGGAATGTCGGAATGGCCCGGATCAACCGCATCGGGGGCGAGCTCCGCAGCCGGGTCGATCGCCGTAGGATCGGCGATGGGTTCGCCGGTCTCCGGGTCGACCTCGACTACCGGTTCGGTTTCGACATGGGGTGCCGCAGGCGTCTCGACCGGAGCCTCGTGACCGGCCGCGGCGGTGCCATGGGCCGCGTCTTCCTCATGCCCTGCCCCGTGATGGCCAGCCAGGTCCTCGCCGATCAGGATCGGCGCCGTGCCCCCGGCGACCTTGCCCAGCGTGATATAGAACAGGAAGACCGAGGTCTGGAAGACCGACAGTCCCACCAGTCGCTTGATCAGGTTCTGCGCGGAAAACGAGATATAGAGGCCCGTCATCATCAGGGCGACGATGACCCAGTAATTGCCGCGCGCGAGAATAAACTCCAGCATCGCCCTACCAGTCCTCGTCGGAAATCTCGGCCACGCGGCCGGCAAAGGCGTAAAAGATGGTGAGCATGGAACCGGCGACGCCGAACAGCACGCCGAGCTCGATCAGGATGATGCCGATATGCTGGCCATGATGGCCGCCCTCGGGCTCATCCAGCAGTGCGCCATATTCGAGATAGTTGCCCCCCCCGAACAGCGCCCAGATTCCGACCCCTGCATAGAGTAGCACGCCCGCCGCCGCGAGCCCGCGGGTGAAGCTCGGCGGGATCAGCCTCAGCGCCGAGGAAACCCCGAAGATCAGCGCATAGAGGATGATGCCGACAGCGAAGATCACGCCGGCCTGGAATCCGCCGCCCGGCGAATAGTCGCCATGGAACTGCACATAGAAGGCGTAGAGCGTGATCAGCGGGATCAGCGTCTTGGCGACGACCCGCAGGATGACGTGATGGTCGGGGTTCACTTGCGCCCTCCCTTGCGGATGGATTCAGCCAGCGAGCGCTCGCCGAAGCCCAGCAGAAGGGCCACCGCCAGGCCGGCGGTGAACACCACGGCGGTTTCTCCCAGCGTATCGAAGCCCCGGTAGCTGGCGAGGATCGAGGTCACCACGTTCGGGAACCCCATCTCGCCATAATGGCGCTCCAGGTATTCCCGCCCGACGCCGGTGTTCACAGGTGAGTCCGGATCGCCCAGGGCCGGCAGATCAACGCTGGCATAGATCAGGATGGCGCCAGTCGCGAGTACGACGATGAAAGGCGCCAGGCGCGCAAAGGGCTTTTCCGCCTTGGCCGTCCGCGAGGTCAGCAACATGCCGCCCAGCAGCAGCGCGGTGGAAAGGCCCGCGCCGACGGCGGCTTCCGTGAAGGCCACGTCAACGGCATCGAGCATGACGAACCAGGTGGCCGAGACCAGTGAATAGACGCCCGACAGCATGACAATCGCAAACAGGCTGCGCAGGCGCGCAATCGCGATGCCGACCACGAACAGGATGGTCAGTAGAATAATGTTGGCCAGGGCGAGGCCCATATCGCTCACGGCGACGGTTTCCATGGCGCTACTCCTCCTCACTCTCGGTTTCGGTGTCGCGCCACATGCGCCCGATCAGCGGTTCCAGGCCGGCGACATGGGCAGCGTTGGCGATGGCGTGGCTTGCGGTGGGACCGGTCAGGAACAGGAACACCCAGATCGCGGCAACCTTGGCGACCACGACCCAGCCCGGCGCCATGAAGGCCATCCCGACCAGCAGCGCCGTCGCACCGGCAGTGTCGGTGATGCTGGCCGCATGCAAGCGCGTATAGAAATCGGGGAACCGCAGCACGCCCACCGTCCCGATCACGGTGAGGATCGCGCCGATCAGGCAGAAAATGCCGCCCAGCCAAGGGCGCGCGAGGTGAAACATCTCGATCGCGTCGGTCAGCATGGATCTCAGCTCCCTTCCTTTGGCGCCGGCACACGGCGCGAGAGCGAGACCTGGAAGGAGCGATACCGGAAGAATTTCAGGATCGCGATGGTCGAGACAAAGTTGATCAGCGAATAGAGCAGCGCGATGTCGAGAAAGTCCGGCCGGCCCATGGCAAAACCGAGCAGGCCGAGCAGCAACACCGTCATGGTGCCGAAGGAGTTCACTGCCAGCACGCGGTCATAGAGTGTCGGGCCCAGCAGGGTCCGGATCAGCATCAACACGATGGCAATGAGCAGGGCTGCAGCAGAACTGGCGAGCAGCAGGTTCATTTGTGTCTCCCATCCGCCGCGCGCGCCGACAACGCGTCCATTTCATCGAATGCACCAGGCTCGGCATCCTCTTCATAGAGGGCATGCACCAGCAGCTTGTCGCCTTCCACCGCCAGCGTCACCGTGCCGGGCGTGAGGGTGATGGAATTAGCGAAGGTGGTCTTGGCGAGGTCCGACCGGCAGACCGTTTTCACTTTTACCAGCGCCGGATTGATATCCAGATCTGCCTTCACGCAAGCCTGGATCACGCGCCAGTTCGCCTTCAGGATCTCGATGAAGAGCCAGACCCAGTAGACCAGGAACGCGATGATGCGGCCATAGGGCGAGCTGTCGGCATCGACCACTTTCAGCCGCCATGACAGGATCATGGTGACGATAACAGACACCGCCCCAAGCCCCAGAATCAGGGGCTCGTTCATGCCGGACATGGTGTACCAGAACACCACCAGCGCGCACAGCAGTCCTAGAAAATAGCCCAATGCCCCGGCGCTCCGCCCTTCACTCAAACTCGGTTAGGGCAGGAACTAGATGGCTGAATCGGTTTTGGCCAGTCCCGGCGATGCAAATGTGGCGAGTTACCGCCCCCCAAACAGCAAAGACGCCGTTTTCTTGGCCGCCGAATAGCCGCTGTCGACCGCCAGTTCGCCATTGTCTTCCACCAGGCCGGAGCTGGGGGAATAAGCCGAGGAAAGCGACCAGTTCCAGTAGCGCAGCACGGTCTGGGCCTTGGCCACAGACAGGATCTGGTAGCAGTGCAGCACGCGGCGGAAGATCGGATCGGGCTCGCCATCCTCGCCATCTGTCGGCCGGCGCAGGGCGCGCCACATGAGCTTGAGATACGCGGTTTTCAGACCGGTCGCCTTGCACAGGACCGAAATCCCCTCCCCGCCCTTGTCCGAGAGCAGCTTGGCGATGGTGATGGGTTTCACACCCGCGAGATAACCGATCTCCTGAGCCAGCTTGGCATTCATGCCGCGCTTGGCCGCCATTTCAACGGCGTGTTCGAGATTGACGAATTCGCTCTTCTCGATGGCCTCGCGATTGCGCTGGCGCCGTTCGATCAGCTGCATGGCCTTGCGGGCGTTCGGATCGCTCCAGCCCTCGGCGGCCATCATCGGAAAGACATCAGAACAGGCTGCGATCAGCTCCATGCGCTCGGCGGCATGGCGTGTGAGAATCGCGCGGCGGACATCGGCATCTGCCCACCAGAACATCACCATGGCATGGGCCGGGGTCAGTTCGGGCCGGTCAAGCAGGAGCCGGCAGAGCCTGGTATCCTCGCGGGAAACCTCCAATGCGGTATCAAGTCCGAGATCGGAGAGCTGGGAATCCTTGTTGCGCAGCAGCGCGCCGATCACGTGCGGCTCGCGAAACTCAATCAGCACATCGGCCAGCATGGCGCTGATCTTCTTGCGCTGGGCAATCAGGAGGCGGTGTTCCGGCGTCGTGATCGTGGCGACATGAGCGAGATCGGATTCCTCCACGCCATCATTCTTTTCAAGGATGTTGCGGGCGATATCGATCGGCGCGCAGGCAAGGAAGCGGAGCAGACGGCGCGGCGCTTCGGACTTGTCGGCCAGGCGGCGGGCACACAGCAAGAGCTCTTCCTGGCTCGCCCCGAACAACAGTTCCAGGAGGATGTCCGCGCCCATGGAGCGGTCCTGCGGCGGCACATTCGAGGACGGCATCGCAATCACATCAATCAGGCGCCGCACCAGGGCATCGCGCGCCCGGCTGTTTGCAGGGCTCTCCAGATCAGGCAGATTTTCCGCTGCAATGCTCATGCGCGCTCCGAGATTGGGTCCTTAACCTCGAAAGCGTAAGGGGTGGCGGTTAACGGGCCGTGGACGCGAGTGGCCGTCAATCCTTGCCTGGGTGGATTATGGCTAACAGCAGGCTGACCACCAGCATCCCGATCGCGAGCATGAAAAGCGCGCCGCCATCTGTCGGTGCTCCGGCTTCCAGCGAAGTCGGAACCTCGCGGCCGAGCCAGGGCGACAGGTGCAGACCCACAGCGCCCGCGAGGATGAAGAAGGACATCACCGCCCCGAACCGGCGAGAAAAAGGAAATAGCAGAAGCAGCGCCGCGATCAGCTCCAGCGCCGCCACCAGCACCCGCCCTGCGGGCTCGAAAAGGGCAATGCCGGAATTCTCGGCCAGGGTCTGGAAGACGATATTTTCGCCCGGCGCATCGAACAGTTTCACCTGTCCCGGCGGCGGATCCGGCAGGGGATGCACTGTGGCCTGCAGGAAGACGAAAATCAGCCCGAGGGCCAGTATCCAGCTAAGAAGCGAGCGGACCAATCTCATGCAGTGATCTCCTCTACATCGGACCTAGCATGCCCTGCCGCAGTGACAAATTCACGAAGCGGGGCGCAAATGCCAGCTTTCTTTCCGGTTCCCTGCCGTCCTATAGACAAGCCCTGTAAACCCGGAGTGCCAGGGATCCATGGGCCAGCAAACGCAAGATGATGACATTGATGAGGCGGTGGCCGAAGAAGAGGCCACGGAATCGGCCCGCTCGCCCGTCAGTGGCCTGGATACGTCCATTTCTGCCGGCGCGCATCTGTTCGAGGCCGCCGGGCGCCTGAAGGCGAAATGGATCAAGCGCTGGGTCACGCGCGAACTGCCGGCCTATCTGTCTGTGCAATCAAGCTGGTTCCTCGCCTTCGGCCTGCAGATGGTGCTGTTTCCCTATCTGATCACCAGTCCGAACTATCTCGCCCTTGATGGCCTGGAACTGGGCCTGGCGAACATGGCTCTGTCGGCGCCGTCAGTGGTCTTCCTGCTGCTTGGTGGGGTCGTGGCCGAGCGGGCCGATGGCAAGCGGCTCTTGATCCTGCTCCATTTGCTGGCCGCCTTTCCCGCGCTTGGGCTCGCCGCGGCCGTGGCGACCGGCAACCTCTCCTATCCGCTGATGATCTTCTACGGCCTGACCATCGGCACGGTGGGCGCCTTCATGATGCCGGCGCGCGATGCCATCATCAATGAGGTGGTCGAGCGGCGCATCCGGGTCGGCTCCAGCGTAACCCTACAGCTCGGCGTGACGCTCGCCACCATGGCCCAGTTCGTCAGCCAGATCGTCGGGCTCATCCTCGGCGGGTATGCCGACAAGATGACTCGCATGCCAAGCTGGCTAGGCGGGTTCGGGGTCGGCCCGATCCCGAGCGAGGATCTGCTTGTCATCCAGGGCCTGGCGCTGGCACTGGGCTCGATTTTCGCGCTGTTCCTGGCGCGCGGCCGCCGGGTCCAGACCGGGCGCTCGGGCATGGGCGCCGCGCTCGGCGACATTGCCGAGGGCATGCGGGCCGTACGCGCCGACGGGCGCCTCTGGGGCATGACGGCGCTGATGTTCGGCGTCGGCATCTTCGTTATCGGCTCGTTCCTGGTGGTCCTGCCGATCATCAACCGGGACATCTACAACCTTGATTCCGATGGCATCCGGGACATGTTCGTCACCTTCTGGCTCGGCGCCTTCGTGGCCTCGGTCGCCCTGTCGGTCTTCAAGCATATCAAGCGGCAGGGCCGTCTCCTGCTGACAGCGCAGCTGCTCGGATCGCTTGCCATCCTCATCATGCTGGCGCGCCCGCCGCACTATGTCTTCCTCTCCATCGTCTTCATCTGGGGCATCGCTGCGGGCATCTCCATCGCCATGAGCCGTTCCATCGTCCAGAACGCGGCACCGAAGGACCAACTCGCCCGCGTGCTCTCGATCTACCAGCTCGGCTTCATGGCCGGCGCGCCCTTCGGAGCGGCCCTGATGGGCCTGATCACCGACTTTTTCCCCGACGAACCCCAGCGCGTGGCGGTCATCCCGGCCGCCGGCATGGTAATCCTGATTGCCTGGATGGTGCTGCGCACGCCGATCTGGAACATGAAACACGAGAAGAGCGACTGACCCATGTGCGGGCGTTTCTTCCGATACTTCGTCAGCTGGGAAGACTATCGCGCCTGGCTCAACCTGGTCCCGCCAGATGAGGTCGACGCGCCCGAAGCGACCTATAATGCCGCCCCGATGAGCCTCCAGCCGGTCATCCGCCCGCGCGAGCGGGGCGAAGGGCTGGAACTGGCGCCCATGCTCTGGAGCCTCATCCCCTCCTGGTGGCACAAGCCGCTGAAGGAAAAGACCTTCCCAAGCTTCAATGCACGCGCGGAAACCGCAGCGGAAAAGCCGGTCTTTCGCGGCGCCTTCCGCTATCGCCGCTGTCTGGTGCCGGTCTCGGGCTTTTACGAGTGGACGGGGGCAAAGGGCTCGAAGATCCCCTTCGCGATCTCCCTGCGCAACCGGCGCTGGTTCTGTCTTGCCGGGCTGTGGGATCGGGCGATGATCGACGGATCGGAGATCGACAGTTTCGCGGTACTCACCACGCAGCCGAACGATCTCATGGCAGGCATTCATACTCGCATGCCGGTGATCTTGCATCCGCAGGATTATGCCCGCTGGCTGGACCCCGCAAGCGGGCCTGTGGATGACCTGTTCGAGCCCTTCCCCACACTCGATATGCAGGCCTGGGCCGTCGGCCCGGATGTCGGCAATGTCCGCAACAACCACCCCGGACTGGTGGAAGAGGCCTAGTTCGTCAGCTGGCCGCGGCCGGTGCCGTGATGAAGGGCGCAGATCAGGGTGAAGAGGCGCCGGGAGGTGTCGAAATCGGTCTCGACCTTGCCGGCAAGGCGTTCCTCGACCAGTTCCGAGCCCTCATTGTGGATGCCGCGCCGGGCCATGTCGATGGCCTCGATCTGGTGCGGCGACTGGGTGCGGATCGCGTCATAATAGCTTTCGCAGATCATGAAATAGTCGCGGATCACACCGCGAAACGGCGTCATGGACAGGATGAAGGTATGCACCGGCGCACCGGCCTCATCGCTGATATCGAAGACCAGCTTGCGCTCCTGCAGCGACAGCGCCAGCCGGTACGGCCCGCCGTCATGATCGATCACGCCGAAGACATTGTCCTCGATCAGGTCGAAAATCGCCACGCGCCGTTCATGCTCGGCCTCCGGCCCCGAAGCCGCCAGGGTCGTGTCATCGATTTCGATGGAAACCAGCCGGTTGTCCGCCATCAGCTTCTTCTTGTTGCGCGCTCTGACTAATTCCGACGGATCGTGACAGAGCGCCCATGGGCGGGCAACCCCTCTGCTTGCGCGAGGATAGAGGCGGCTTCCGACAGCGCGGAAAATCCTTCCGGCCCAGCACGTTGGACGCTCATGCGCTTGATGAAGTCATACAGACCCAGACCGGAAGAGAAACGGGCCGCACGCGAGGTCGGAAGCACATGATTCGAGCCGGTGACATAGTCGCCCAGCGCCTCGGGCGTGTGATGGCCGAGGAAGACCGCACCGGCATGGCGGATCTCGGGCAACAGCCAGTCAGGGTCGGCGATAGCCAGCTCCAGGTGCTCCGCCGCGATCCGGTTGGCGAGATCCGCGGCCACCTGCAGGTCGCCTGCCAAGATGATCGCGCCATTCTCGCGCCAGGCCGCTTCGGCGACCTCGCGGGTGGAAAGCTGGCCGAGTTGGCTATCGACGGCGCGCGCGACGGCATCGCCAAGAGTGACATCAACGGTGATCAGGATGGATTGCGAGCTGGGATCGTGCTCGGCCTGACTGAGCAGGTCGGCCGCGATCCAGTCCGGATTGGCGGTCTGGTCCGCGATGATCAGGATTTCCGACGGGCCAGCAATGGTGTCGATGCCGACATCGCCGAACACCTGCCGCTTGGCTTCAGCCACCCAGGCATTGCCGGGCCCGACAATCTTGTCGACCGGGGCAAGGTCGCCCGCACCATAAGCCAGCGCGGCAACGGCCTGCGCGCCGCCGATGGGGTAATAGGCATCCACACCGGCACGATCGGCGGCATAGGCGACCGCCGGAGCAAGGTCCCCGCCCGGCGCGGGCGCGACCATGACGATGCGGTCCACCCCGGCAATCTTGGCCGGGATCACATTCATCAGGACGGAGCTGGGATAGCTCGCCCGCCCGCCGGGCACATAAACCCCGACGCTGTCGAGCGGGGTCCAGCGCCAGCCAAGCTCGACACCGGCACTGTCGGTAAAACTGTGGTCTGCCGGGCGCTGGGCGGCGTGGTAGGCGGCAATGCGCTCAGCCGCGAAATCGATGGCATGGCGCAGCTCTGGCGGGCAATGAGCGGCGAGTGCCTCAAGGTCCACCGCCTCGCACTGCAGCGTCTGCGGGTCGATCACCAGCCGGTCGAAACGCGCCGTCAGCTCGGCAACCGCAGCTCCGCCACGCGCGCGCACATCCGCGATGATATCGGAAACGGTCGCGCGCAGGTCACCGGCGCCCTCGCCGCGCGGGCGTTCAAGGAATTGCCTGAACTCGGCCTCGAAACCGGCAGTGGCGGTATCGAACCGGGCAACCATCAGCGCCGTCTCCGCTCGTGATCGGGCGCAGATCGCGTCGGCCAGGTCTGCTGAGAATCCAGCAGCGTCACATCGAGCGCCTCCACATCCAGGGCGATCTCACCATCGCCTGCAAGGAGGATATAGAGAGTCCCGCCCGGAGGCACATCGCCTGGCTCGAAGCGCAGCTGCAAAACGGAGATCACAATCTCGGGATCGTCCTGAGGCAGGCCGCGCACTCGCACACCGAGCACGCTGTCCACCGCCAGCAGGGCGCGCACGCGCTCCTTCTCAGCGCCCTCTTCCCAGCGGAACCGGTTCAGCTCCAGGGTGAACCGGTGCTGGCGGGACTTGAAGCTGAGATTGCCGACCTGCGAGACACTATCCTGCACAGCCGCAGAAATGACCTGCAGGTCGTCTGTATCCTCGGCGATCAGGCGCAACGCATCGGACTTGGACATGGATCCCCGTAACTATTCGGACAGCCGCGCGACATCCGCCCCGCAGGCCGTGAGTTTTTGATCTAGGCCCTCAAACCCGCGATCGAGATGATAGATGCGGTTGACCACAGTCTCACCCTCTGCGGCAAGCCCCGCAATGACCAGTGAGACCGAAGCGCGCAAGTCTGTCGCCATGACGGGCGCGCCGTGCAGCGCTTCCACGCCTTTCACTACGGCCTCACGGCCGCGCACTGTGATGTTGGCGCCAAGGCGCGAAAGCTCCGGTGCGTGCATGAACCGGTTCTCGAAAATGTTCTCGCGGATGATCGAGGTCCCGTCGGCCAGGGCGACCAGCGCCATGAACTGGGCCTGCAGGTCTGTCGGGAAGCCGGGATGGGGCTGGGTGTCGATGTCCACCGATTTCAGCCGCGTGCCGTTGCGGCGAATGCGGATCGTGCCGGCCTCGGCATCGCTATCGACCGTCACACCCGCCTTGCGCAGCGCCGACAGGGCCGCGCCGAGCGCCTCGACCGGGGCATGGATCAGCGTGACATCGCCGCCGGCCGAAGCCGCCGCCATGGCATAGGTACCCGCCTCGATCCGGTCCGGCATCACCCTGTGCTCTGTGCCCGAAAGGCTCTCAACGCCCGTGATGTGGATGGTATCACCGCCAGCACCGGTGATCTTGGCCCCCATGGCGTTCAGGCAGTCTGCGAGATCGGCGATCTCCGGCTCGCGCGCGGCATTCTCCAGCACCGTCTCGCCTCTGGCGAGCGTGGCGGCCAGCATGGCGTGCTCTGTCGCGCCGACCGACGGGAAGGGAAAGTTCACATGCGCGCCCTTCAGCCCGTGGATCGCTGCGGCCTTCACATAGCCGCCTTCGACCAGGATATCGGCGCCCATGGCCTCGAAGGCCTTCAGGTGCAGGTCGACAGGCCGCGCACCAATGGCACACCCGCCCGGCAGGGAAACGGTAGCGTGGCCCGAGCGCGCCAGCAGCGGCCCGAGCACATTGAAGCTGGCGCGCATCTTCCGCACCTGTTCATAAGGCGCGATGGTGCTGGTCAGTTCAGCCGCGTTCAGGTGACAGGTCTTGGCCCCCTTCGGCCAGAACACTTCCACGCCAAGGGTCGCCAGAAGCTGCGACAGGAACCGCGTGTCGCTGAGATCGGGCATGTTGGAAAGCTGCAGCGGCTCGGGTGTGAGAAGACACGCCACCATCAGCTTGAGCGCGGAGTTCTTGGCTCCGGAGATATCAATCGTGCCGTTCAGCGGGCGGCCGCCGCGAATGAGAAGTCTGTCCATTCGCGGTGGTTACAGCGCGGCGTGGGCGAGGGAAAGGCTGGAATGCGGTTTTCGCGCGACCAGCTCAGGCAGCCTGTTCGCGGCGACGCTCGCTACGCCAGATGCGCAGGAAGGCGGCAGCCCACCGGCGTTCCTGGAAAATCAGCGTTTTCTGGATGCTGCCACAGGACTGGAAACCGGTCTTCACCATGATGTCCGGCGCTTCGCCCTCGGGCTGGCGAGCCTCGGTGTCACACATATAGGCGCGCCATTTGGCATAGGTTTCAATGGCATTTGCGAGTCGGCGCTCGTCGCCTGGATTCTTGAGTCCCAGATTAACCACAACGTCTGTCATTCTGACTAACCCCACCATCTTTATGTTCTTACCTGACGTTAACTCTTCGCAGGTGCACAAATCAAGCGTCCAGTGCTTGAATTGTTCACCGCCCTACTCTCCCGCCTAGCGAATTCCATGCCAGATCAGCGTCACATTGGCACTATTGCGAAACGTTCTCAAAAAGACTAGCTGTCGGGATAGACAGGAGTTACCGCATGTTCCGTTCACTGAAATTGCCTCCAATCCTCGGCAGCCTCGTCTGCTCTGCCCTGATGCTGGCGGCCTGTTCCGGCCCATCCGCACCTCAGCAGCAGGGGGGGAACGTCCCGGAAAATAATGGGTTCCTGAACATCTATTCCGCGCGGCACTACGATTCCGACCAGGAAATCTACGACGCGTTCGAGGAAAGAACCGGCATCAGGGTGCGCGCCCGGGAATCCGGCGCTGCGCAACTGCTGGAGACCATGAAGGCCGAAGGCGATGCGAGCCCGGCCGATGTCATCCTCGCTTCCGATGCCGGCACACTTTGGCGATTCGAGGATGCGGGCCTCACTCAGGAAGTGCACTCGCAGGTTCTGGACGCCGCCATTCCGCCCCATCTGCGCGATCCGGACGGGCACTGGTTCGGCCTCGCAAAACGCTACCGCACCATTGTCTATGACAAGTCTGCGGTCGACCCGAGCGAAGTCGACGAGTTCATGGACCTCGCGACAGATCGGTTCGACGACAATATCTGCGCGCGCTCCAGCTCGAATATCTACAATCTCTCCCTGATGAGCGAGATCATCGAGCGCTATGGCTCTGAGGCAGCGGCGGACTGGGCCGAGGGTGTGGTCGGCAATTTCGCGATCGATCCGGCCGGCGGTGACACCGACCAGATCCGTGCCGTGGCGGCCGGTGCCTGCCAGGTGGCGCTCGCGAACCATTATTACTGGGTGCGCCTTGCCACCAGCGGTGCCTCCAGCGACCGGGAAGCAGCGGATGCAACCGCGCTCTCCTTCGCCTCGGCCGGTGATGGTGCGCATGTGAATGTCACCGCAGGCGCCGTAGCCGCCCATGCCCCCAATCGCGAGCATGCCGTGGCTTTCCTGGAATTCCTCGCCAGCCCCGAAGGACAGGCCATGCTGGTCTCGCAGACCAAGGAATATCCGGTCGTTGCCGGTGTCCCCCTGCCCGAAGGTCTGATGAAAATCCCCGAGGACCTGAAGCAGAGCGACCTGTCGCTTGATGTCCTCGGCCGCAACCAGGTCGAGGCCCAGCAGATTTATGACCGCGCCGGCTGGCCCTAGACCTGATGACGTCTGCCACCTCCTCCTTCACGCTGCCCAGTTGGGCTGGGCGGCTGCCGCTGGCGCTGATCACACTGGTGCTGGCCGTGCCTGTGCTGACGGCCGGGCTCAGCGGGCTATTGGCCGGTGGCGGGGAGACCTGGCGCCATATCCTGGCGACCGAGCTCTGGTCGACCACACTCACCACGCTGGGCATGCTCGCCCTGACCGGCGGGCTGATCCTCGCCATTGCCATTCCGGCCGCCTGGCTGGTGACCATGTACAGCTTTCCCGGCCGGGCGGTGTTCGAATGGCTCCTGATCCTGCCGCTGGCCGCGCCGGGCTATGTGCTGGCCATCGCATATTATGACCTGCTGAACATTTCCGGGCCGGTGCAAAACGCGCTGCGTGATGCCACCGGATGGGGCGCACGCGACTACTGGTTCCCGGACATCACCTCGCTGCCTGGCCTCTGCTTCGTGCTGGCAGTGGCGCTCTACCCTTATGTCTATCTCACCGCGCGGTCGGCCTTCACCACCACCTCGATCTGCGCCATTGATGCCGCCCGCACGCTCGGCGCGCGACCCTTTTCCGTGCTGTGGCGCGTAGCCCTTCCCGGCGCACGCCCGGCCATCGTGGCGGGCCTGACGCTGGCCCTGATGGAAGCAGCAGCCGACTACGGCGCCGCCGGCTTCCTGAATGTGCGCACGCTGACCGTGGGCCTGTTCCGTGCCTGGTCAAGTTATGGCGATGCCGCAGCTGCCGCGCGCATGGCGCTGATCCTTCTGGCCATCGCGCTGACCCTGCAATGGGTGGAAAAGCTCCAGCGTGGCGGAGCGGGCGTGCAGGCCACATCGAAACGCTGGCAAAGTCTCGACCGGCCAGCGCTGTCGCCGCTGAAAGGCTGGCTCGCAGCCGGTTTTTGCGCACTCGTCTTCGCACTCGGCTTTGGCGTGCCCATCATTCGCCTGCTCTGGATCGCGGTGGAGACCGGCGACCATGGCCGCAACTTCACCGGCGCACTGACCACATCCCTGCTGCTCGCCAGCGCCGGCGCCGCCGTTGCCTTCATCGTCGGCATCACCATCGCGCTGACGGCGCGGCGCAGGGGCTGGCTCAGCTGGATGGCGAAGGTGGCAGCGTCTGGCGGATATGCTGTGCCCGGCGCGGTGCTCGCGCTAGGCGGCATCGTGGCGCTCAACACGCTCGGCCTGAACCTCGCCGGCGGACTGGCGCTTGTTGTTCTGATCTGGATCTATGCCGCGCGCTTTACCGCGGCCGGCGCCCAGCCCATGGAGGCGGCTCTCGCCCGCGCCCCGCGCTCGATGGGAGACGCCGCCCGCGCCCTCGGTGCCGCGCCGGCCATTCGGGTCTGGAAGATCGACCTGCCGGTGGCCCTTTCCGGCGCGCTTGTGGCTGCACTCATCCTGTTTGTGGAGATCCTGAAGGAACTGCCTGCCACGCTGATGCTGCGCCCGGCAAACTGGGACACCCTGGCCGTGCGCGCCTTCGCCTATGCCAGCGACGAGCGCCTGGCGGCTGCCGCCCTGCCCTGTCTCCTGATCACCGGCGCAGGCCTGTTGCCGGTGATTTTGCTGTCCTGGCGCCTGTCCAAAGCCCGCCCGGGGAGCTAGAGCAAGGCATGTCCGCCCCCCTCGCCTGCCTGACCGCCAAAGCCGTGACCAAGCGTTTCGGCGACAAGCGCGTGGTCGATGGCGTCAGCCTGACCCTGGAACCACACACGATCACCGCCCTGCTCGGCGCCTCGGGCGCTGGCAAGTCGACCTTCCTGCGCCTGCTCGCCGGCCTTGAAGACCTGGACGAGGGCGAGGTGCGCATCGGTGGCCGGCTCCTGTCCGATGCCCGCCACAGCGTGCCGACTGAACAGCGCCGCACCGGCGTTATCTTCCAGGATTTCGCGCTCTTCCCGCACATGACAGCAATCGAGAATGTCCGCTTCGGCCTGACCCGGATGTCAAAGGCCGAAGGGCAGACGATGGCACGTGGATGGCTTGCCCGCATGGGGCTCGGCCATCGCGAAAAGGCCTATCCCCACGAGCTCTCGGGCGGAGAGCAGCAGCGCGTGGCCATCGCCCGCGCCTTGGCGCCCCGGCCCGATGCCATGCTGCTGGATGAGCCCTTCTCCGGTCTCGATCCGGCCCTGCGTGACGAAGTGGCTGACATCACACTGGGAGTCGTGCGCGAGAGCGGGCTGCCGGCCCTGATGGTAAGCCACGATGCCGGGGCCGCCATGGCGCGCGCCGACCGGATCTCCATCATGCGCGACGGCCGGCTGATCCAGGTGGGCACGCCGGACGAGGTCTATGACGAACCGGTGGATGCCGGCGTTGCCGCCGCACTCGGCCCGGTGGTCACCCTGCCTGCCGGGGATATGCCCGAAGGGCTCTGGCCCGACAAACTGGCGCCAGACGACAGCCTCACCTTCCGCGAAGAAGCCCTGCATCCCGATGCGAACGGGCCCATCACGGGAAAAGTCATATCGCTGCGACGGATCGGGGCTGATGTGCGCGTTCTATATGAAATTGGCGGCAAGCTCCTGCCCGGCCGCGTGGCCAGCGCGCAGCGTCCGGACCTTGGATCCACCGTCAATCTGAGGCTCGCCCCCGGCGGAAGTTTTGTTTTCAAGCGCTCCGCGAAAGAGTGTGTGGGATAACGTTTTTGTCACATCTGCGCTGGGTGACTGGCCACGATCATGTCATCTTCCTAGCCTAGAGGTGGTAATGGACGACTGGAAAACACCCATGACACAACGCGTATTGCGCCATTTCCTGCTTGCCGTGACCAGCCTGTTCCTGGTGGCGGGCGCCCAGGCACAAAGCCTGATCCGGGATACCGAGATCGAGCACACGCTGCGCGAATGGACCGACCCGATCCTGGAAGTCGCAGGCCTGGACCCGGACAATGTCGGCCTCTACATCATCAATGATCCCTCGCTGAACGCCTTTGTCGCCAATGGCCAGAACATCCATATCCATACCGGCCTGATCATCGCGGCGGAAACGCCGGACCAGATCAAGGGCGTGATCGGCCACGAGACCTGCCACATTGCCTGTGGCCACACGGTCAGCCGTTCGCAGGCCGCGCGCGTCTCCTCACGCCCCGCCCTGGTGTCCATCGGTCTCGGTGTGCTCGCCATTGCAGCCGGTGCAGGCGATGCCGGCGCGGCGCTGATCGCCAGCTCTCAACAGTTCGCCGCGCTGAACTTCTTCCGCCACACCCGCGCCGAGGAAGCCATGGCCGACCAGGCGGCGGTCTCCTATCTCGCAGAGCTCGGCGAATCGCCGCGCGGGCTGGTCGAATTCTTCGAAAACTACCGCTATCAGGAAGTGCTGTCGGATGCGCGCCGCTATCCCTATTTCCGCGCCCACCCGCTGGCCTCCGACCGGATCCGCACCACGCGCCAGCTGGCCGAGGAAACCGGCCTGATGGATGTCGAGCCGGATGAAAAGACAGTGCACGAATTCGACATGATGCAGGCCAAGCTGATCGGTTTCCTGCAGCCGCCGACCCAGGTCTTCCGCAAGTATCCGACGACAGATACGTCCAAACCGGCGCGCTATGCCCGCGCCGTCGCCTATATGCAGGCGGCCGACACCAACCAGGCCATCGCCGAAATTGACAGCCTGATCGAGGAAGAACCCGACAATCCGTACTTCCACGAACTGAAGGGCGATATCCTGTTCGACAGCGGGCGCATCGCCGACGCGGTCCCGTCTCACCAGCGCTCGGTCGAGCTGATGCCCAACCAGCCGCTGCTGGAAATCCGCTACGCGCAGACCCTTACCGCGCGCGGTGACGAGGGCGACTTCGCCCTGGCCGAGAATTCCCTGCGCAGCGCGCTGCTGGTCGAGCCGGGCAATGCCTTCGCCTGGCGCCAGCTGGCTATCGTGATGGATCGTCAGGGCCGCACGGCCGAGGCCCAGCTCGCCACCGCCGAGTCTGCCTATTATATCGGCGACTATGCGCAGGCGAACTCCTTTGCCGGACGCGCACGCAACGATCTGGATTCGGGCACACCGCTCTATCGCCGCGCCTCGGACATTCTCGCGATCACCGATCCGCGCCTGCCTGAAAACCGCGATTTCTATCGCGGCCGCCCCTGATCTGCTGCTGCGACGATCACAGCATCGTCATGGCCAGCATCTGGACGGACAGTGTGACAACAGGCAAAGGCAAACACTGAACAATCCGTGTGGCCCCGCCACAGACGTATCCTGAATGGTGAAAAAACATGATGCAGAAACTGACGGGCCTCAGCCTGGCCTTCTCCGCCCTCCTCCTGCTGCCAGCCTGTGCGGACGAAGCCGCTTCGGCCAGCACGCAGTCGGTGAGCCGGGCCGAAGTGGAGGATATTGTCCGTGACTACATCCTTGAGAATCCGGAAATCATTGAGGAAGCGCTGCTTATTCTTGATGCCCGCCAGAAGGCCGAGGAAGACCGTTTGGCCCGCGCAGCCATCGCGGATAATCACGATGCGCTCTACAATCATGCCAGCGACTATTCGATCGGCCCGGACGATGCCGAGGTAACCGTGGTGGAATTCTTCGACTATCGCTGCGGCTACTGCAAACGCTCGGTCGACTATGTCGCCGCGCTGCCTGCCAATTACGAAGGCAAGGTCCGCGTGGTGTTCAAGGACCTGCCGATCCTGTCGCCGGAAAGCCGTGTTGCGGCCCGCGCAGCCATCGCCGCCGGCCTGCAAGGCAAGTATTTCGAGATGCACGTCGCACTCATGGAATCGCGCGGCAACTTCACCAATGCCGAGATCAACATGATTGCCCAGTCAGTCGGCGTGGATGTCGAGCAGATGCGCGAGGACATGGAAACCGACGCGGTCAACGATCACCTCGCCGAGAGCCTCGATCTCGCCCGCCGCCTGGGCGTGAGCGGAACGCCGGCTTTCTATGTCGGCGACACCAAAGTGCCCGGCGCCAATACGCCGGCGGTCACGCGCCTCATTGAGGAGCAGCTCGACTAACGGCCACCGGAGCGCCGCCCGGCCTCAGATGAGGCCGGCCAGCGGCGAGGACGGATCGGCGTAGCGCTTCTTCGACATGCGCCCGGCAAGGTAGGCTTCCCGGCCGGCGATCACGGCATGCTTCATGGCGCGCGCCATGCCGATCGGGTCCTTCGCCTCGGCGATGGCCGTGTTCATCAGCACACCGTCGCAGCCGATTTCCATGGCGACAGCCGCATCGGAAGCGGTGCCGACGCCGGCATCGACAATCACCGGCACGCGCGACTGCTCGACGATCAATCGAATGTTGAGCGGGTTCTGGATGCCGAGGCCTGAGCCGATCAGCGAGCCGAGCGGCATGATCGCGCAGCAGCCGGCCTCTTCCAGCTTGCGGGCATAGACCGGGTCGTCAGAGCAGTAGACCATCACTTCAAACCCGTCGGCGATCAGCGCCTTTGCCGCTTCCAGCGTAGCTTCCATGTCCGGATAGAGCGTTTTCTGGTCGGCCAGCACTTCCAGCTTCACCAGATTCCAGCCGCCTGCCTCGCGCGCCAGGCGCAGGGTGCGCACAGCCTCATCGGCGGTGTAGCAACCTGCCGTGTTCGGCAGATAGGTGAACTCCTGCGGTGAGACATGGTCACTCAGGCGATCCTCGTTCGGATTGGAGAGGTTCACCCGGCGCAGCGCCACGGTGACCATCTCCACGCCGGCCGCGCGGGCGGCTTCCGCGTTCTGGGCATAGGAGGCATATTTGCCGGTGCCGATGATGAGGCGGGAGGAAAATTCCCGCCCGGCGATGATGAGTTTGTCGTCAGTCATGATGTGTCCCTGATACGAGAGCCAGGAGGGTCTGGCTAGCGCGCCACCGACTGTTTTCACGGTTGAGAGCATTCGCCGCGTGAAACCTCGCTTTGCAGATTGTGCAGGCAGAAAATACCTAGCCTTACGGCTTTGTATATTGACTTTGTGCGCGAGATTGAATTACATAGCCACATGGCTAATCAATCGCCCCTCCCCGGCCTGTTCGGCGCGCTATCGGATCCCACGCGTTTCGCGGTGGTCGAACAGCTGGCCGGCGGCCCGGCCTCGGTTTCCGAGCTGGCAGCTCCGCATGACATGGCCGGCCCGTCCTTTCTCAAGCACTTGAATGTGCTCGAACGCGCCGGGCTGGTGACATCGGTGAAAGTCGGACGGGTGCGCACGGTCAGCCTGGTGCCGGACGCGCTGGAAAGCATCGAGGCCTGGGTGAAGGCCCACCGAGCACGCTGGGAGCACCGCCTGGATCGGCTTGGAGCGTTTCTGGCAGAGGATGAAAAATCATGAGCGCGACAACTCACCAGCATGAACAGTTCACGCTGGAGCGGGTCTATTCCACGCCGCGCGACAAGGTCTGGGCGGCCTGGTCGGAGCCGGAGAAGAAAGCTGCCTGGTTCGGCAATACCACCAGCGGGCTGGAATTCCGGCCGGGCGGACGCGAGCATGGACAGTTCAACGATGCGATGGGCATGCACACCAATGAGACACGCTATTTCGAGATTGCCGAGGGTGAGCGCATCGTGATGGCCTATTCCATGGCCCTGAACGGTCGCGTGCACACTGTTTCTCTGGCCACGGTCGCTTTTGCAGATGAAGGCGCCGGCACGCGGCTCACTTATACTGAGCAGATGTGCGTCATCCCCCCGAGCGACGGCGTGGAAGGCCGCCAGCATGGCTGGGGCTATCTGCTGGATGCGCTGGGCAGCTTCCTGAAAGGCCCCATGGCCTAGCCACCTCCGACAAACTGCACGACTTCCAGCCGGTCGCCTTCTTCCAGACACGTCGCGCCGTGGCGAGACTTGGGGACGATCTCCAGGTTCCGTTCGATGGCGATGCCGCGCGGATCCCCGCCCAGCGCGCGCACAAGATCGGCCACCGTGGCACCCTCGGCCAGCTCAAATGGCTCCCCGTTCAGTTGTACCTGCATTGCAGCCGCTCCTTCAGGCTTGCCTTGGCGCGCAATTGCCGCCAAGACCTGTAATGTCATGACCAAGCCAATCTATGTGCTCGGCGGCCCCAATCTCAACCTTCTGGGCACCCGCGAACCTGAAATTTATGGACACGCGACCCTGGCGGACATCGAAGCCATGGTGCGCGCGCATGCGGCTGGCAAGGATGCCATGTTCCGCCAGTCCAACCATGAAGGCGAACTTATCGACTGGATTCAGGAGGCAGGCCGAGAGGGCGCCGCGCTGATCCTGAACGGTGCGGCCTACACCCACACATCCATCGCGATACATGACGCGCTCAAATCCATTTCCATTCCCATCGTGGAAATTCACCTGTCCAACCCGGCTGCACGCGACGCGTTCCGGCAGACAAACTATGTCTCGCCCGTTGCCACTGCGACGATTGCCGGCCTCGGCGCCCAGGGCTATGTGCTGGCCATGGATGCCGCCCAACACCTGATCACCTCTGGAGGCTAGATTCCAAAATGAGCACCACCAAGTCGCGGCTCGATACGGGCCTGATCCGTGAGCTGGCTGCCATACTGCGCGAGGCTGATCTCGGCGAACTGGAAGTCGAACATGACGGCCTGCGCGTGAAGGTCACCAAGCCGGTCGCTCCGGCGATCCAGGCCGTGGCCGCAGCCCCCGCCGCACTCGCCGCTGCACCTGCGCCTGTCGGTGCTGCACCTGGCGCACCCGTAGCCGCCGCCGAAGCGGCGCTCGACAAGGACGCCGTCACATCGCCCATGGTCGGCACCGTCTATCTCTCGCCCGAGCCCGGCGCGAAGGCCTTCGTCAGCGAAGGCGACAAGGTCAAGAAGGGCGACACGCTGATGCTCGTCGAGGCCATGAAGACCTTCAACCCGGTCGAGGCTCCGCGCGATGGCACGGTGACGAAGATCATCGTCGAGGATGCCCAGCCGGTCGAATTTGGCGAACCGCTGATCGTGATCTCTTAAGACAAAGGCCGCCCCGAATGATCGAGAAAGTCCTGATCGCCAATCGCGGCGAGATTGCCCTGCGCATCCACCGCGCCTGCAAGGAAATGGGCATCGCAACCGTGGCGGTCCATTCCGAAGCCGATGCCGACGCCATGGCTGTCCGGCTGGCCGACGAGAGCGTGTGCATCGGGCCCGCACCGTCCAGCCAGTCCTATCTGAAGAAATCCCAGATCATCGCCGCGGCCGAGATTACCGGCGCCGATGCCATACATCCCGGCTATGGCTTCCTGTCGGAAAACGCCCAGTTCGCCGAAATGGTCGAGGCCCACGACCTCATCTTCATCGGCCCGAAACCGGAGCATATCCGTGTCATGGGCGACAAGATCGCGGCCAAGCAGGCCATGATCGAGGCCGGCGTGCCCTGCGTGCCGGGCTCCGATGGCGGGCTTGATTCGATCTCCACGGCCAAGAAGGTCGCCAAGAAGATCGGCTATCCGGTGCTCGTGAAGGCCGCAGCTGGCGGCGGTGGGCGCGGCATGAAGGTCGCGCGCTCGGAAAAGGAACTGGAAGTCGCGGTGAAGACCGCCAAGACCGAGGCCCGCGCCGCCTTTGGCGACGATGCGGTCTATCTGGAAAAATACCTTGAGCGCCCGCGCCATATCGAGATCCAGATCATCGCCGACGAGCACGGCAATGTCTGCCACCTGTGGGAGCGCGACTGCTCCATCCAGCGCCGCCACCAGAAGGTCTTCGAGGAAGCCCCCTCCCCGGCCCTCAACCAGGCCCAGCGCGACGATATCGGCATGATTGTCGCCCGCGCCGTGGCCAAGCTCGGCTATCGCGGCGCCGGCACGATGGAATTCCTCTACGAAGACGGCCATTTCTACTTCATCGAGATGAACACCCGTATCCAGGTGGAGCATCCCGTCACCGAGATGATCACCGGTATCGACCTGGTGCGTGAGCAGATCCGCGTTGCTGACGGCGCCAAACTCTCCTTCACCCAGGAAGAGGTCATGCTGGTCGGCCATGCCATCGAGTGCCGGATCAATGCCGAGCACCCGGAGACCTTCGTGCCGAGCCCCGGCACCATCACCGATTTCCACGCCCCCGGCGGCCCGGATGTGCGCCTCGACAGCGCGGTCTATGCCGGCTACCGGATCCCGCCGCATTATGACAGCCTGATCGGCAAGCTGGTCGTGCATGGCCGCACGCGCAATGAGTGCGTCATGCGCCTGCGCCGCGCGCTGGACGAGATGGTGGTCGGCGGTGTGCAGACCACCCTGCCCCTCCACCGCCGCCTGGTGCAGGAAAAGGATATCATCGACGGCAATTATGATATCCACTGGCTGGAGCGTTATCTGGAGACCTCATAGGAATTGCGCGTTCCGCGACCGATGCGACGTCTGGACACCACAAGCCTGCTGAACGCCTACAAGCGGGGCGTCTTTCCCATGGCCGAAAGCCATGACGATCCGCACCTGTTTCTCGTCGATCCGGAAATCCGGGGCATCCTGCCCCTGGAGGCGTTCCACATCCCCAAGCGCCTGGCCCGAACCGTGCGCCAGGACAGGTTCGAGGTGACCCTCAACCGCGCCTTCAACCGCGTGCTGGAGGGTTGCGCCGCCCCTGCGCCCGGCCGCGAGAACACCTGGATCAACCCGCTGATCACAAATCTCTATGGTGCGCTGCACCGCGAGGGCCATGCCCATTCGGTAGAGATCTGGCAGGAAGGCCGGCTTGTGGGCGGGCTTTATGGCGTCGCGATCGGCGGGGTCTTCTTCGGCGAGAGCATGTTCTCGCGCGCCACCGATGCCTCAAAGGTCGCGCTGGTGCATCTGGTCGCGCGGCTCCTGCGTGAGGGCTTTACCCTGCTCGATGCCCAGTTCCACAATCCACACCTTGAACAGTTCGGCCTGATCGAGATTCATCGCCACGATTTCCATGCCCAGCTGACTGCCGCGCTTCAACTGCCGTGCAATTTTGAAGCGCCGCCGATCGAAATCAGCGGTGCCGAGGCTCTGGACATTATTGAAAAGGCCTGATCAGCCTTCGTCTTCTGTCGGCGGAACCGCTTCAATCTCCGGGCGGGCACAACGGATCACCCAGATATCGTAGACCGGGTGCTCCAGTGCGTTCAGACCGGGCGAGGAGGCAAACATCCAGCCGGAGAAGACCTGGCCATCATGTTCGGCTTCAGGATCCATGCCGGCCGGGCGAACCGTGTCGATCTGCAGGAAAGCCGCGCTTTCGGGTGGAAAGTCCGGCGGGGTCTGGAAGCAGACCTGCAGGTTGACCTCCAACGCGCCAAAGATCCGTGTTTCACCAACCCGCATTTCCAGATCCGTCGAGCGCCCAGTGATCTTGTCGAGCCCGCGCAGCGTGGCGGTCTCGTACTGGCGCCAGCGGCGGACCTCCAGCTCGGGCTCTTCTTCCTCGCACCCTTCAGGCAGTTCGGCGAATGGATCGAGTGGATCGAGTTCGCAATCCAGCTCCGCCTCGGCTTCCAGGTCCGTATCCGGCTCCACGGTCTCCTGCGCGATGGCTGGCAGCATGCCCCCGGCAAGGAAGACAAGCGCCGTCACTCCGACACGCAATCTCATTCAGGATATCCCCCGAGATCGTCCTCGCTGGCCGAATCGGAATCTCCAGACGAACCTCCACCATTGCCGCTGGCAAAGGAAGCAAACAGGGTCAGCAGGTCTACGCTGCCCTGGGTCTGATTGATCATGCTGCAGCCGGTGCCGTCGAACACGCTTTCGCCTGTGTCACAACTGGCCACGGGACCGAGCTCGAACGCATCATAGCCCGGATCCAGCGAAATATACGCCCCGCCCAGAAGTCCGTCTGTCTGGATGCGAGCCACCGCATCGTCAAACACATTGATATTGGAATCGACCGTCAGCACGGCACGCGCCTCATTCGTTTCCGGGTCGAGCGAGATCGCCTTCACGATCCCGACCTTCACGCCGGACACGCGCACATCGGCGCCGCGATCAACACCGGAAATAGAGCTGAACCGTGCACCGAACTCACGTGCATTCGGGTTCACCGGTGCATCGCTACCGCGCGCCAGGGCAAACCAGGCAAATACGACCGCCGCGATGACAACCAGCGCGCCGATCAGGGTTTCAACAAGAGAATCACGCATCAGGCGTCCACGACTCATAATCTGAATAGGTATCCTGCCGGTGTGCAGCCCCGCCAGTGATCGCCCCCTTGGGCTTGCTGGCGAAGATTGTTCCGGTCAGGTTCGGCTTGTGTTCGATCTCCCAAGCCTGACGCTTGAGTGGCACCTCGGTCGGCGGTGTGTCCACAGTGTGATGCAGCCAGCCATGCCAGTCCGGGGGAACCTTGGACGGTTCGGCCAGGCCTTTGTAGATGACATAGCGGCGATGATAACTGTCTGTTCCGAGAGAACTTTTGCGGTCCTCGAAATAGCGGTTACCGAACTCGTCCTCGCCGACAAAATGAGAGCGCCGTTTGACGTCAAACAGCGCGCCGAGCGTGGAACCGTTCCACCAGGTGAAAAGCTTCGCAAACACGTTGGGAGTCCTGACCGGTTGATTTGGCAGCAATATGGCCACTTCCGCCCTGTTAGTCACCTGCGGCAGAGCTGACAACTGCATATGGCCATTCCGCCGCAGTCACCCTTAAGCGCGCCGGCGACTCGGGCCATACTCGAAGATTGACGTTACAAGAATCGGATCGCGCCATGCCGAACACTCCCGATCAGCCCGCCACGGACCTGTTTCCCGTCGGCCGCGCCGCCCCCTCCAGGCTCGGCGCACTGACCGATGTGCCGCTGACAGCGGAGCTGGCGAGCGCGCCGGGCGATGTGGAACTGGCCACCCAGGCGATCTACCGGGCCGAGGTTGCGCGCGCCGGACAACTGGCGCTGGCTGAGCAAATCGAGGCGCTGGGTGAGGCGCCGCGCAATGCCGAACTGGCCGATGCGGTGGCCCGAGGTCTCTCCATCGATCTGGTCGAGGCGGCCTTGCGCGATCCCGGCGGGTTCAGCGCGATTGCACGCGACCTGCGCCGGGTCGCCAGCGACAGCACACACCACAGGATGCGTCTGGCGAGCCTTGCCGAGCTGAACCAGTCCAGCGTGCCGGGCTTCCTCGCGGCGGGTGGGCAAGTGCTGATCGGCGAGGGCGAGCTGCCATCGCCCGATTGCCCGGCGGCCCTGCTCGATCTCGGCGCCCTGATCACGCCGGAAGGCTTCAGCGAAGACCTCGCCCAGGAAGCCATTGCCTCCCTCGGTGCGGCACTGGGCGAGGAAGGCTGGATCCTGGTGACCGGCATCGGCGCTGCCATCACGGCACTGGGCCTGAATTATGACAGCGAGGAAGCCCGCGACGCAGCGGGCGCCATGCTGGCCGCCCTGCGCCATGCCGCTCAGGGCACGGGCCTGAAGAAGGCGCAAGCCGATTGCCTCGGCCTCACATTGCGGCGCGCCAATCCCCGCCCCGGACCAAGACTCGCCATCCTGCCGCTCTCGGCGAATGCCGATCATTCCGATGCCGAAAGCGAGGGCCTTTCCCCGATGACCCGTGCTGTGCTGGACGGGCCGGGCGAGCCTGAGCTGACCCGCGCGGTGCGGATCGGACTGTCACGCCTGGCGCCGGAAGCCCTGCCGACCCTGCTGGCCGCCCTCGACCGGCGCGCGCAGCTGGAGAAACCGGCCCACGCCATAAACACAGAGCGCCTGCGCGCGCGCGGCTTCACCCAGGACGCCATCGCACGCGTGCGTAACGCGCTGGGCGACGGGCTGAACCTGAACGCGGCCTTCTCACGCTGGGTGCTCGGCGACGAGATCATTTCCGGTGACCTGAAACTGGTGCCGGAGAATTTCGACACTGACGGCCATTCCCTGCTGAGCGCGCTGGGCTTTTCCCGGCGCGACATAGAGGCCGCCGAAGCCCTGATCGAGGGCGAAGCCGAACGCGTGGCCTGTGAAACCCTGTCATCGGCCGGCCTCTCGCTGGGGGCAGAATCGCAGGCCGAGCTTTCCATGGCCAAGGCTCTCGCGACCTGGCTCGACCTGCCGCCCGGCCTGCGGGCACGGGCTGGCACATTGTCCGGCGCGTGCCTCAGCCAACCTGTGCTGATCCTGGTCGGCGGCCTGCGGGAAATCGCGAGCCCGCTGCTGCGCGACCGGCTGGCCGATATCGGAGCACTGGCGGCGGAATTCCGCGAGGAAGCCGCACGCGGCCCGGCGCCCTCTACCGATCCGGTCGATCCGGGGGCAGCCTCACGCACGCGCCTACCCGACCGCCGCAAGGGCTATATCCAGAAATCCACAGTGGGGGGCCACAAGGTCTATCTGCATACGGGCGAGTTCGAGGATGGCAGTCTCGGCGAAATCTTCATCGACATGCACAAGGAAGGCGCGGCCTTTCGCTCACTGATGAACAATTTCGCGATCTCGGTCTCCCTCGGCCTGCAATATGGTGTGCCGCTGGACGAATATGCCGATGCCTTCGTCTTCACCCGGTTCGAACCGGCCGGCGAGGTGACCGGCAATGACCGCATCACCAAGGCGACCTCCATACTGGACTATATCTTCCGCGAACTGGCGGTCTCCTATCTCGGTCGCGACGACCTCGCCGAGATCGAGGATGTCAGCCATGACGGGCTCGGCCGCGGCGCAGGCGATGCGACGCGTGAAGCCCCCAGCACAGCCTTCACCCAGGAAGCGGCGCAGATCATCTCGCGCGGCTTTTCCCGCGGCCAGCTGCCCGACAATATCGTCATCCTGGACAAGCGCCGCCCAGCCGAGACCGACGAGGATGAAGTGGATGCAGCCTCCGCGATCATCGACTCCCCGGACTATATCAGCGAGGCTTGCGGGCGTTGCGGCAGTTTCACGCTGGTGGAATCGGAAGAGGACGGCTCGCTACGATGCGACACCTGCGGCACGCAGATCGCCCAGGGCTGATGCTCCGCCTGGGTTGAAGCCGGCCGGTAAAACTCGCCCAATTGGCGCGTGACTTGCGCAAGATCAGGCGATCAAGCGTCCGAACCGTCGAGGAACGCCCCATGTTGAAACAGATCGCTGTGGCCATCGCCCTGGCCACCGCCGCCCTTCCCGCGCTGGCCCAGAACGCTGAGGAGATCGCGCGCGTCCAGGACAACCTGCCCTGCGAGGGCTGTAACCTGTTCCAGGCCGACCTCTCCTTCCGAGATCTGCCCGGCGCGAATGTCGCCAATTCCCGCCTGCGCCAGGCGGACCTCTCGCTGGCGACCATGAACGAGGCGGATTTCCACAACGCCAACCTGTCCATCGCCAACATGTTCGGCGGGCGGTTTACCAGCGCGAATTTCCAGCGCGCCAATCTTGAGCGCGCCGTCATGGTGGGGGCCTATTTCGGCAGTGCGGATTTCACCGATGCAACCCTCACGGGTGCCAACCTGTCGGGCGCGGACCTGAAGACAACGCGCGGGCTCACCCAGGCCCAGCTCGACACGGCCTGCGGCGATGAGACGACACAGTTGCCGACGGGGCTTTCCGTGCCACGCTGTCAGTGATTTTACATATGTTAAGAGGAATTCAGTTCACACACATTTCCTCGCCCCCTAAAACTGGCGGCATGCGCCGTGTCATCAAATTCGCATTTGTGGCTTCAATCATGGGCTTGGGCTCCGTCCCTGCCATGGCTCAAGGTGCTTCGACCGTAACATGGGACCCGGTCTATTCGGCCTCCTGCCGTGACTGCAAGCTCAGCGGCATGCGCCTGGCAGGCTGGCGGCTGGACGGCGGAAACTATCCCGGTGCGGACTTTTCCGGTGCGGATATGCGCGGCGTCTTCGCCCGCGATGCGGTGTTCACCGGCGGGCGCGCGAAAAACGCCAACCTTGTCGGCGCAACCCTGGATGGGGCGCATTTCGACAAGGCCACGCTGGACGGCGCACGCCTCAACCGCGCCTCGGGCACCGGCGCGGATTTCAGCGGCTCGACCCTGGCCGGCGCGAGCCTCAATGAAGCCAGCTTCGTCAGCGGACAATTCGACCAGACCAACATGGCCGGCGTCACGGCTGTCGGCGCGGTGTTTGCCGCGGCCAGCCTGCGCGGCGCGATCCTGGTGGATGCGAACCTGTCAGGCGCAAATTTTGACGGCGCCAATCTCACAGATGCCAAGCTCAGCCGCTCCAACCTCGCCGGCGCGAGCTTTCTCGACGCCCAGCTGGGCGGGGCAGACCTCACCGAGGTGAAGCAGTTCGATCCGGCGCATTTCAAAGGCGCCTGCGCCACGCCAAGTACGCGGCTGCCGGCCGGCCTGATGCTGGAAAGCTGCACGATCGGGCAGATCACCGCGTCACTGGAATAGCACTCGCCATCAGCACCAAAACAAAAGCCCCGCCCGGAGAAACCCGGCGGGGCCTTTTTTCGCCCTGGCGCGAGCCCCCTAGCCCTTTGCCATCGGCGCGATGCGGATGTTCAGCTCTTTCAGCTGCTTGTCCTCCACGGGGCTCGGCGCGCCCATCATCAGGTCGCGGGCCTGCTGGTTCATCGGGAACAGGGTGACATCGCGGATATTCTCCGCATCCGCCAGCAGCATGACGATCCGGTCCACGCCCGGCGCGATGCCACCATGCGGCGGGGCGCCATAGCGGAAGGCGTTGAGCATGCCGCCAAACTCGGCCTCAACCACGTCCGGGCCATAGCCGGCCAGTTCGAAGGCTTTCAGCATGATGTCCGGACGGTGGTTCCGGATCGCGCCGGACGACAGCTCGATCCCGTTGCAGACAATATCATACTGGAAGGCTTTCAGGTTGAGGATCGCTGCCTCGCCTTCCTTTTGCGCCGCCTCCAGCGCGTCCAGCCCGCCCTGGGGCATGGAGAAGGGGTTGTGCGAGAAATCCACCTTCTTGGCGTCCTCGTCATACTCATACATCGGAAAATCGACGATCCAGCACAGGCGGAAGATATTCTCTTCCACCAGGTTGAGTTCATTTCCGACCTTCAGGCGCGCCGCCCCGGCAAGCTTGTAGGCATCACCTGCCTTGCCGGCAGAGAAGAACACGCCATCACCGTCCTCAAGGCCCGTCGCTTCAAGGAATGCAGCCAGGTGTTCGGCCTCGAAGTTCTTGAGCACTGGGTCCTGACTTGCTACCGCGCCGGTTTCGCCAGCCCTGAGGCGCGCATAACCCAGGCCCGGTGCCTGCATTTCCTTCTTCGCCCATTTATCGAGCTCATCGAAGAATTTGCGAGACTGGGTTTCAGTGGCCTTGGGCGCCGGGATGGCAATCACCTTGCCACCGCCCTTGATGATCTTTGCGAAGATTCCGAAGCCGGTCTTGCTGTCGTCTTCGAAAAACGCGGTGACATCCTTCAACTCGATCGGGTTTCGGAGGTCTGGCTTGTCAGAGCCATACTTGGCCATCGCCTCGGCATAGGGAATGCGCGGGAAAGCCTCTGTGGGCACCGTGCGGCCCTTGCCGTCCCAGTCGGCGAACTCTTCGAACACACCGCGCATCACCGGTTCGATGGCCTGGAACACGTCTTCCTGGGTGACGAAGCTCATCTCGATATCAAGCTGGTAGAACTCGCCCGGCGAGCGATCCGCGCGCGCATCCTCATCGCGGAAACAGGGCGCGATCTGGAAATAGCGGTCAAATCCGGAGACCATGAGCAACTGTTTGAACTGCTGCGGGGCCTGGGGCAGCGCGTAGAACTCGCCGGGATGCAGGCGCGAGGGCACGAGAAAGTCGCGCGCGCCTTCGGGGCTGGAGGCGGTCAGGATCGGGGTCTGATATTCGGTAAAGCCCTGAGCGATCATGCGCTGGCGGATCGAGCTGATCACCTGGCTGCGCAGGATCATGTTCTTGTGCAGGCTCTCCCGGCGCAGGTCGAGATAGCGGTGTTTCAGGCGGATCTCTTCTGGATAGTCCGGCTCGCCGAAGACCGGCAGCGGCAGCTCGGCGGCCTCGGACTGGACCAGGGCTTCCCTCACGCGGATCTCGATCTCACCGGTGGCGAGATTCTCATTCACCAGCTCCGCATCGCGGGCCACCACTTCGCCCTCGATCGTGATGACGCTTTCGGTGCGCAGGCGCTCGACCACCGCAAAGGCCGGGAAATCCGGATCGAACACGCATTGCGTCAGGCCATAATGGTCGCGCAGGTCGATGAACATGACGCCGCCATGATCGCGCCGGCGATGCAGCCAGCCGGAAAGCTTCACGGAGGTGCCAACATCGGATTTACGGAGTTCGCCGCAGGTATGGGTGCGGTAGAAATGCATGGGGAGCTCTCTTAAAGGGCGGTGTCAGAGCGGCATGCGATACGCCGCTACGCCATGGGATGCAAGGTCAGCATATGCCAGTTACAGGCTCGATTTCAGGTCCGGTTTCGGCTAGTCCCGCCGAATGTCGCAAATCAGTCTTACCCCTATCACCGACCAGGACCATCTCGAAGCCTTCTGCGCCCAGCTCGCAGAGAGCGATTTCATCTGCCTGGACACGGAGTTTCACCGCGAGACCACCTACTGGCCGCAGCTCTGCCTGGTCCAGGCCTCCGCGCCCGGTGTGGAAGGTCTGATCGACCCGCTGGCCGAGGATCTCGATATCGGCCCGCTGCTGGAGCTCATCGCAGAGGACACCCGCGTGAAGGTGTTCCATGCGGCGCGCCAGGACATGGAGATCTTCAACCGCCTGATCGGCCGCCCGCCCGGCCCGATCTTCGATACCCAGATTGCCGCCATGGCGCTCGGGCTCGGCGATTCCATCTCCTATGACAATCTCGTCCGCGCGCTCCTGAAGGAGCATATCGACAAGTCCAGCCAGTTCACTGACTGGACCCGCCGGCCTCTGAGCGAAAAGCAGCGCACCTATGCTCTCGGCGACGTGACCTTCCTGCGCGATGCGTATCTGAAAATGGTCGACCGGCTGGAACAGCAGGACCGCATGGACTGGATCCGCCAGGAAATGGCGGCCATGGAAGACCCCGAGCTGTATGACACCTCGCCGGAAAACGCCTGGCAACGCCTGAAAATGCGCAAGCCGAAAAAGGAATACGCCGCGATCATGGCCGCGGTAGCCGCCTGGCGGGAGAAGACCGCGCAGCATCTCGACCGTCCGCGCCGGCGCATCCTGAAGGATGACGCGATCCACGAGATTGCCGAACAGCGCCCGCAGGACGAGGACGCCTTCAACCGCATGCGTGCGGTGCCCAAGGGCTTCATTCGCTCGAAACAGGCCGATGGCCTGCTCGATACGGTGCGCGCGGCGATCATGGATCCGGACGATTTTGCCCCGCCCATGGAAAAGCGGAAGCAGAACCCGCAAACGCCTGCCGGCGCGCCGGAAATGCTCAAGGTGCTGCTGAAGCATGTCAGCGACGAGGCCAATGTCGTTCCGCGCCTGATCGCCAATGCGGCCGATGTCGAGCGCATCGCGCGCGGCGACGACCCGGCCGATATCCCGGCCATGAATGGCTGGCGGCGCGAGCTTTTCGGCGCCAAGGCCGAAGCGCTCCTTTCAGGCAAGCTGGCACTCTCGTTCGAGGGCGGTCAGGTGCGCCTGTTCGAGGTAGACGGGAAAGGCTAGGTCAGCGAGACCATCGGCTTCAGGCTGAGGGAATCGGAGGCATTGTTGAGCCTGCGCTCGACGATTTCCGAGACCAGCGGGGCATTGTCCCGATCCAGACGAAACACCAGCCGCCCGCCCATCACTTCCAGCTGCGCGAACTTCAGGATATCGGCCGAACGCCCGCTGAAAACACAGCCGAGCCGCATCACCTGGCCGAGTTGGCGCGCGCGTTTCTGCTGCTTGCTGGAAAGCAGGCCAGACATGGCCTTGGGATAGCTGAAGGAGCGCGTATAGCGCCAGGCCAGGCTGGCAGCGAGAAAGGCCCGGCCGGTATGGTCGATATTCGACATGGGCGAGTAGAGGGCCTGCTCGAATGCCATTTCGTGGCGGTGGTCGGGGTGGTACTTGCCCGACGCATCCGAGAGCAGGCAGGCAGCCCTGTGCAGGCGGGCTTCGCGCGCCCAGTCGCCGATCACCGGCTCGCGGCCCTCGAAGACCGGACGGGTGAAATTCATCAGCTGCTCGCCGAAGGCCTCCTGGTAGCGGGTGAGGCTGGCAAAGGCGATCGCGCCGTCGATCAGCGGCTCGCCCTCGCTGCCCGTCATCATTTCGGCCACAACGCCCTCGCGCAGGCCGTAGGAAGAGACCAGAACATGCTCCGCCTTGCAGGCACGCATCAGCTCGTCGAGCACGATGGAGGTCAGGTGCAGCTGGGCATGCCGGCGCCCGGCAATCGAGGACAGCTCGCTGGTGCCGCGCTTGGACTGGATCAGCGCCGTGGTACGCTTCACCTGCGCCGGGGTCATGGCATAGCCGTGCAGGACCCGCAGCGGATAGTCCTCCATCTCCATCGACACCTTGGCAAAGCCGCGCCAGGCGCCGCCCACGGCATAGACCGTCCTGTGGCCGGCCTGGACCTGGGGCGAGGCCGCCAGCACGCCGCGCACATGGCTGCGGATCTTTTTCTCCGGGGCGGAGGCAATGGCATCCAGTGCGAGCGGCCCGAGCATATGGGTCTCGCCTTCCAGTTCGCCTTCACGCGCGCCGACGCAGAACAGCTCCAGGCTCGACCCGCCAAGGTCACCGATCACACCGTCAGGATTATAAAAGCCCGAGACCACCCCTTCGGCCGAGATCCGGCCCTCATCGATACCCGACAGGATATCGAGATCGACGCCAGCGGCTTCGGCGGCCTCGGCGGCAAATTCCGGCCCGTCGGAGGCGACCCGTACGGCGGCGGTGGCGACCGCGCGCACTTCGGTCACGCCGAGCGCTTTCAGGATGGCGCGGAACCGGGCCAGCGCAGCCATGGCGAGCAGGCGCCCGCCCGGCGAAAGCTTGCCGGTCTCTCCAAGCCCGGTGCCGAGCCCGGCCATGACCTTTTCGTTGAACACCGGAAACACCGCCTGCCCCGAGATCGAGAAGATCACGAGGCGGACAGAGTTGGAGCCGATATCAATAACACCGATGCGGCGGTGGGATTTCTGCATCAGGCTCACGCCTTGGACCGTTTCTTGGGATTGAGCCGCGGCGGCAGGCTGACCTCAAGGGCGCTGCCACGACCGGACAGGCTGGGATTGTCCATGAAGAATCGGTGCGCGCTGAAGCCCTCTTCCCGGTTGGCCACCTGGACGCGGGTATAGCTGCCGTCGGGGTTCATCGCCCAGCTTTGCAGGTCGTCATTGATATTGGCGACCATGATCTGGTTGAGCACCTGGCGGTGAACTGTGGGGTTGAGGATCGGCACCAGCGCTTCAACGCGGCGTTTCAGGTTGCGTTGCATCCAGTCGGCCGAGGAGATGTAGACCAGCGCCTGGCGGGACGGCAGCTCATGTCCGTTGGCGAAGCAGACGATCCGCGAATGCTCCAGGAAGCGCCCGACAATCGATTTCACATGAATCGTCTCCGACAGGCCCTCCACCTGCGGACGCAGGCAACAGATGCCGCGCACGATCAGATTGATCGGCACGCCTGCCTCGCTGGCGCGGTAGAGCGCGTCGATCACATCATTGTCGACCAGCGAGTTCATCTTCGCCCAGATGCCGGAGGGCTTGCCCGCCTTGGCATTTTCGGCCTCCGCCTCGATCTTTGCAACGAGGTGCTTTTCCAGGCCGACCGGCGACATGGCGATCCGCTCGAAGGCAGGTCCTTCGGCGGGAGGCTCGCGATAGGCGGTGATGAAGTTGAACAGCCGACCGGCATCGCGCCCGAGGGATTCATCGGCAGTGAACAGCGACAGGTCGGTATAGATGCGCGCCGTCTGCGGGTGGTAGTTGCCGGTGCCGAAATGGGTATAGGTGCGCAAGCCCCCCTCTTCCCGGCGCACAACCAGCGAGACCTTGGCGTGGGTCTTGTACTCTATGAAACCATAGACGACCTGCACGCCGGCGCGCTCCAGGTCTCTGGCGAGGCGCAGGTTCGCTTCCTCGTCGAAGCGCGCCTTGATCTCGACCAGGGCGGTGACGTTCTTGCCGGCCTCGGCGGCCTCGATCAGGGCTGCCACGATGGGCGAGTTGGAGCTTGTCCGGTAAAGCGTCTGCTTGATCGCGACCACATCCGGATCGGCGGCGGCCTGCTGGATGAACTGCACCACCACGTCGAAGCTCTCATAGGGATGGTGAACCAGTATATCCTTGGCGCGGATCGCGGCGAAACAGTCCCCGCCCATCTCCCGGATGCGTTCGGGATAGCGCGGCTCATAGACCGGGAACAGAAGGTCGGGATTGTGATCGGTGATCAGCTCCGAGAGCTGGTTCATGCCGAGCAGGCCGCGCACCGTCACGACATCGGAGGGCTCGGCTTCCATTTCGCGGATGATGAAATCCTGCAGGGCCGGCGGCGCACCCTCGACGAAGCGAATCCGCACGATGCGTCCGCGGCGGCGACGCTTGAGCAGGATCTCGAACTCGCGGATCAGGTCTTCGGCTTCTTCCTCGATCTCGATATCGCTGTCGCGAATGATACGGAACATGCAGTGGCCACTGGCCTCGAAGCCGGGGTAGAGCACATCCAGGAAGAGCAGCAGCACTTCTTCCAGCGGGATGAAGCGTTGCGCAGTCGTCTTGTTCTCGGGCAGCTGGATGAAGCGCGAGGAAAATGCCGGCAGCGGAACCAGGCCGGTCACCTGCTCGCCGCTATTGCGCGACTTCATGCTCACCGCGATGGCAAAGCCGAGATTGGGCAGGAAGGGAAACGGATGGGCCGGATCGACCGCCAGCGGCGTGACGATCGGGAAGATGTGCAGCTCGAAATAATTGCGCAGCCAGGCCCGGTCGGCCTTGTTCAGCTCGCTGCCCGACAGGACGCGGATATTCTCGTCCGCCATTTCCTGGCACAGGGCCAGCCAGCGATCCTGCTGGTCGTCCATCAGCTTGGCGGCGGCTTCCTCGATCCGGGCGACCTGCTGGGCCGGTGAGAGGCCATCCTGGCCCGGGCGCGTCAAGCCGGCGCGCACCTGCTCACGCAGGCCGGCATAGCGCACCATGTAGAACTCATCGAGATTGCTCGCCGAAATCGACAGGAAGCGCAGCCGTTCCAGTAGCGGATGATCCGGATTGGCGGTCTCTTCCAGCACCCTTTCATTGAATTGCAGCCAGGACAGCTCCCGATTCAGGAACCGCTCGGGAAGCTCCATCAGGTTGCGCTTCTTCTTCCTGGGCCGCGAGGAAGACGGGGTTGCTGAGTCAGCCATCATCAGTCCCTTCGCCAGGCTCCTCGTCCTGGCCATACATCTCGTCCAAAACGCTCCTGGCGAGAAGCACCGTCAGGTCGCGCCCCGGTCCCGCTCGCCCGGCCAACCGTGTGGCACAGGCCTCGATGTCTGCATAGGTGCGTTTCAGGCGCGGAGCCAGATAGCGCACAACTTCCTGCGGCAAAGTCTGGAAACGGCGCGCCAGAAGGCTGTTCAGCCGGATGCCGATCATCTCCTCGTCCGGGCGCTCGATCTGCGCCACGGGCATGCCGGCAAGGCGCGAAGCGAGGTCCCTGTTCTCCACGAGCCAGGTGTTGGGCACCGTGTCAGCCGTCAGCAGAAGGCGCCCGCCGGTCTCACCGACCCGGTTGATGAGCGTCAGGAAAAGATCGTCCGGCAGGCCGGTATCGGCAGGGTCCAGCGCCAGCGCGCCGGCGGGGGGCAAGGCATCTAGCCCTTCGCGTACAAGTTCATCTCCCGACATCACTCGGGCCTGAAGCAAATTGGCCCATGCCCGCGCCAGCGTCGTGCGGCCCGAGCGCGGCGAGCCGGTCAGGCAGGCCACTGAAAATGGCCAGTCTGCCCCCTGTCTGAGAAACGCGATTGCAGAAGCATTCGAACGGCCCTGGTCGAGCTGGTCGAAACGCTCCGGAGGTGCAGCAAACTCGAAGCTGGACTGGACCAGCGGTTCGCCGATCCCGTCCGCCTCCCCGCTCACGGCGCGATCGTCACGGCTGAGGTCATCACCCAGCCGGCGGGGTCGGTGTCGAGTTCGACACCGCGCTGGCGCAGGTCCTGGATGAGACGCTGATAGTCGCCGGCATAGGCAAACCTCACCAGGGCGCCGTCGCGGGCGAGAGCCTGAGTCTGGAACTCGAAGACCAGTGGCGAGCGGGCCAGCGCGCCGCGCAGCGTGTTCCATTCGGCAATCGATGTGTAGAGCACATTGGCGGTGATGACGGTGCGAGCTTCATCCTCGCGCACGATGACGCTGCGTTTCCAGGTTTCGCTGAGCAGGGCCGCTGCGGCTTCGGCGGCTTCCGGCAGGGTGGCGACATAGCCCGTGCGGCCGATGGTTGTGAGGCCGGAGGGGGTAACCAGCGTCAGGTCGACAGCATAGGCATCGGGATAGCCGACCAGCTGGGCGATCACGCCGCGCTGGGCGCCGAGAATGCGGATATCGCTCTCGATATCCTGCCAGCCGAGGATCGGGCCGACAGGTGAGTTGGGCGAGGTAATGTAAGGCGCGAGATTGCCGTCATTACGCGGCGGCCAGGCCGCGCTCCAGGCAAGGTCAGAGCGGCCGTCGCCCAGCGGGATGATCATTGCCATCGGCGCCTGGCTATCGACATAGGGAATGCCCTGCTCTTCCAGAAAGGCGCGCACAGCTATGGGGTTCAGCACCGTCGAGAGCACACCGCGATAGCGCCCGCCGCCCCGGCTTTCCTCCTGCACGTCCACCGCCGCGGTCAGCCGGTCTGCAATCTCGTTGGTGACGACAATACCGCCAACTTCGGCGAGGTCTTCGGGAAGGGTGATCTTGTCGATCAGGCCTTCCACACCGAGCCGGCGTGCATCGGCCAGGGCGAGTTGCTGGGCATCGATCACGCTCGGCGCGCGCCGGTCCACGGGGATATCGGTGATGGTGTAGACTGACCTTGTGTCCGCCAGGGCAGGCAGCGCCGCAACACATACAGCAGCAAGAGCCAGAAGGATGGTGCGAATCATGTCAGCAGCGCTCCTCGTAAATCCACTCAACGCTTAGCAGGCTGTGGCGCTGCTTAGAACCGCCTAGCCGCACTGGCGCCCCCTTTTTCCCCATGGTATCGCGTCGATTTCATGACAGACTCACACAAGAAACCGCTCACCTATCGCGATGCCGGCGTCGATATCAAAGCCGGGAATGCCCTTGTGGGCGCGATCGGTCCAATGGCCAAGGCCACGGCGCGCTCTGGCGTGATGGGCGGCCTCGGCGGTTTCGGCGCGCTGTTCGACCTGAAAGCAGCTGGATATGACGACCCGGTGCTGGTCTCCGGCACGGACGGTGTGGGCACCAAGCTAATGCTCGCCTTCACGACCGGGTGCCATGACACAATCGGCATCGACCTTGTCGCCATGTGCGCCAATGACGTGCTGGCCCAGGGCGCTGAGCCTCTGTTTTTCCTGGACTATTTCGCCACAGGCAAACTGGAATCCGGTGTTGCCGAACAGGTCGTCTCCGGCATTGCCGAGGGCTGCCGCCAGGCCGGATGCGCGCTGATCGGCGGGGAAACGGCGGAAATGCCCGGCATGTACCCACCGGGCCACTATGACCTTGCCGGCTTTGTCGTCGGCGCGGTCGACCGTGACCGTATGCTACCCCGCCATGAGGCGATGGTGGCCGGCGATGTGCTGATCGGCCTGCCGAGTTCCGGCCCGCATTCGAACGGCTACAGCCTGATCCGCAGGGTGATCGAGCGCGCGGGTGTCGACCTCACCGCGCCCTGTGCCTTCGCTTCCGGGAGCTGGGGCGACGTCCTGCTCACGCCGACACGGCTTTACTCAAAGCCCGTCCTGCCGCTGATCAAGGGCGGCCTGATCAAGGGCCTTGCCCATATCACCGGCGGCGGCCTGACCGAGAACGCCCCGCGCATGTGCCCGGACCATCTCACCACCAGGATCGACTATGACGCCTGGAGCCCGCCGGCCATTTTCGACTGGCTCGCCACCGAGGGCGGCATTGAGGACGCCGAGATGCAGCGCACCTTCAATCTCGGCATCGGCATGGTGCTGGCGGTCGGCGTAAGAGAGGTCGATACCGTCCTCGCCAGCCTGCGCGCGGCCGGCGAGGTGCCCACCATCATCGGTGAGCTCGCCCCTTCATGAGCCGTATCCCCTTCGCTGTGATGATCTCCGGGCGTGGCTCGAACATGGTCGCCCTCCTGGAGGCGGCGCAGGAGAAAGGCTTTCCCGGCCTGCCCGTGCTGGTGCTGTCCAACCGGCCGGACGCGAAGGGCCTTGCCACAGCGCGCGAGCATGGCGTGCCCTCGCTGTGCATCGATCACAAGGAATATGGCGCGAACCGTGAGGCTTTCGAACGCCAGGTCGATGCCGCACTGCGGGCCTCCGGCGCCCAGTTCGTGGCGCTGGCTGGCTTCATGCGCGTGCTGACACCCTGGTTCGTCAATCGCTGGTCGGGCCGGCTGATCAATATCCACCCCTCCCTGCTGCCGAAATACAAGGGGCTCGACACCCATGCCCGCGCCATCGAAGCCGGCGACAAGGAAGCCGGCTGCACGGTGCACTATGTCAATGAGGGCGTGGACGAGGGCATGATCATCGACCAGATCCGCGTGCCCGTCCTGGACGGCGATACGCCGGAAACGCTCGCCGCCCGCATCCTGCCGAAAGAGCACGAGCTTTATCCCCGCGCCCTGAAAAAGGCGCTTACGCGAATGTCGTCGCGCTGACGCCGGCTGCCGCCCGTTCCACGTCGTGGGAATAGGTCCGTGCAGACAGGATCAGGGGTGGGATCGAGAGCACATTCAGGCCGAGAATGATGTAGAGCGCCTGGCGCAGCGCATCGGCCTGCTGGGCGGTGGTATAGGCATCTTCCGTACTCGATGGGTGTTGCCATTTTTGTTTCCTCGCCGCATTCAACATTTGTTGAAGATTAGCATTGAAGTAGTTTACTGCAACATGAAAGCATGGCGGCGTTTCGCGCCATTTGCCAGAACAGAACAAAGCGTTAGCCTTGTGGGGAGGAGAGTCAGGCCATGAACAGCGCGTCAGCGTCAGCACACCCGGATACCGCGCGTCTGGAATCGCGCCGGACCCGTATTCTCGATGCCGCCGAAAAACTATTCGCAGAGCATGGCTATGACGGCGTCACGCTGCGCGCCATCGCGCGCGAGGCCGATGTCGATGTCGCGCTCGCCAATTATCATTTCGGCCGCAAGCACGAGCTGTTCGAGGCGACCTTCATGCGTCGCGCGGAGCTCTTGAACCGCTGGCGGATCAAGGCCCTCGACGAGGCCTTTGCGGCCGCTGCGCCCAACCCGCCCTCGGTGCGCGCCATCATGGACGCCTATCTCTATCCGATCCTGCACGGGCCCCACATCACCGAGCCGGCCTGGCGCAGCTATTACGCGCTTGTGGCCTATGTGAACAACTCCACCGAATGGGGTGGCAAGCTGATGTCGCGCTTCTTCAACCCGATGGTGGACCGCTTCATCGATGCCCTGCGCAAGGCCCTGCCGGATGCGCGCGAGGAGGCCCTGTTCTGGGGCTATCACTGCCTCTCGGGCGCGCTGACGCTGGCTTTCGCTCAGACCGGGCGGCTCGACAAACTGTCAGGCGGACTCTGCCGCTCGGAAGACCTTGAAGAGGCCTACCGGCATATCGTGGTTTTCGTCACGGCCGGATTCGAACAGCTCGGCCTGTCGACGGAATAGCTCGCCCGGCCGGCGAAATTTTTCCCCGGGTCCCTGTTCTGCCGCCCTCGGCCGCGTGCTAAACAAAGACACACGACAAAGTCGGGAGGGATGATACCCATGAAACACCTGCTCATCGCCGCCAGCATTGCCGGACTCGCCATCACGCCGGCGGCCTGCACCATGCGCCAGCACCCTGTGCTGACCCCCACGGACGTGGCATACAATGCCGGCTCCAAGGCCGATGCCGAAGCCGGCATCAAACAGGCGCTCGGCAATCGCGGCTGGGTCGTCACCGACGAGGCGCCCGGCGCAATCACAGCCATGTTCTCCAAGCCCAATGCCGGCGTTCCCGGCGGTGCGCACACCGTCACCATCCGCGTGAACTATGACGCCAACAGCTATTCCATCGATTATGTCGACAGCACCAACATGATGTACGACGCCGAGGACGGCACCATCCACCGCAACTATAATCGCTGGATCGCCAACCTGCAGCGCGACCTCTCGACGGCCTTCTAGCCTACCTGTTTCAGCCGCGCGGCATGCCAGGCGACATGCTCGGCCATGAAGGTCGAGATGAAATAATAGGAATGGTCATAGCCCGGCTGCATCCGCAGGGTGAGATCGATATCGGCCGTCTCGCAGGCCGCCGCAAGGCGCTCGGGTATGAGCTGGGTTTCGAGGAAACTGTCACCCTCCCCCTGGTCGATCAGGATCTCCGGCACGCGCGCGCCATCCTCGATCAGCGCGCAGGCATCATAGGCCCGCCAGGCCGCGCGGTCCTCGCCGATATATCCACCCAGCGCCTTCTCGCCCCAGGGGCAATTGAGCGGTGAGGCAATCGGCGCGAAGGCCGAGACCGAACGAAACCGGCCCGGATTGCGCAGGGCAATGGTCAGCGCGCCATGCCCGCCCATGGAGTGACCGGTGATCGACTGGCGCGACATGTCCACCGGGAAGCGCTCGGCGATCAGGGCCGGTAGCTCCTCCTCGATATAGCTGCGCATTTTATAGTGCTCAGCGAAGGGCGCCTCGGTCGCATCGACATAGAAACCCGCGCCGAGGCCGAAATCATAGTCGCCATTCGGATCATCGGGCACGCCCTCCCCGCGCGGGCTGGTATCGGGCGCGATGAAGACCACGCCCTGCTCGGCGCAGGCGCGGCGGAACTCGCCCTTCTCGGTGACATTGGCATGGGTACAGGTGAGCCCGGACAGATACCACAGCACCGGCAGGCGCGCGCCCTCCTCGTGCGGCGGCACATAGACCGAGAAGGTCATCTGCGTGCCGGTCACCGAGGAGGTGTGGGTATAGACGCCCTGGGCGCCGCCATGGCTGCGATTGATGGATTGGGTTTCCATGGAGATCCTTCCTTCGTTGCGGCGTGATCGGCTATTCGCGGTAAAGTGCGCAGAGCTTGTTGCCGTCCGGATCGCGCAGATAGGCGAGATAGAGCCGGACGCCCGGCCGCTCGCGCCAGCCCGGCGCATCCTCGATGGGTGTGCCGCCGGCTGCCGCGCCGGCTGCGTGCCAGGCATCGGCCTCTTCCGGCGAGTCCATGCGGAAACCGATGGTCGAGCCATTGCCGATGCTGGCCGGCTCGCCATTGATCGGCGCGGTCACCATGAACCGCCCGCCGCGGCAGTCATAGATCAGCCGTCCCTTTGGATCCACCTTGCCCGCCACCCCGCCAATGGCGGTGAAAGTAGCATCATAGAACCGCCGCGACCGCTCGATATCATTGGAGCCGACCATCATGTGGCTGTACATGGTCACTCCGGTTATTTCACTGTGCTCGCATTGGCCTTGCGCCAAGAAGAACTGCCTGCTCCTTCGAAGCACTCACTTCAAAGATCTCCTTATCGCTCCAATAAATGAAGACTGAATCTAGAGGTTCGATCAAAAGCTCACGCAAAAACGGCGCTGGGCGATCCCGAACAAAAAAGTGTGCCCACTGTGCGGCTTCAGAGTTTGGATAGATAAGTAGTGAGGTGCCTTGAGCAGCATATGGCTTTATGCGTTTCCGATCGATAGCGTCTTGAATTTGCGATCGGAGATCTCGGACCGCCGCTTCTGTGCCGGTGTCACTGTAGTTACCAATCGGTTGCACGCCACTCTGTGTAGCAAATAAATGTCCGTCCTTTTGAGGGCACGCTTCCGTCACTTCCAGTCGAGTTGTTCCACCACTGTGTCGAATTGTAAAATCGGGCGCATCGCCATGTTCCACACTGATAGGAAAACCTAGCCGGCCCGTTTCCAAAGCAAGCAGCACAAACCGACGACAGAGATATGCTTCGTTCGAGACTGCTGTTCGTTTCCCAGTTCCGATACGCGGACCATTTCGGCAACCTACTGGCCCGAGTTGACGCAATACTCCACCAACTGTTCGGGCGCGCCTGATCTCCAGCCGAGCATGCGGATCGAATGAAGGTCGCCGGCGCATAACTCAATACACCACAACGCTGCGGATGCTCTCGCCCGCATGCATCAGATCGAACGCCTTGTTGATCTCATCTAACGGCATGACATGGGTGATCATCGGGTCGATCTGGATCTTGCCGTTCATGTACCAGTCGACGATTTTCGGCACGTCGGTGCGGCCCTTGGCGCCGCCGAAGGCCGTGCCGCGCCAGTTGCGGCCCGTCACCAGCTGGAAGGGACGTGTACTGATTTCCTTGCCGGCTTCGGCCACGCCGATGATGACGCTCGTGCCCCAGCCGCGATGGCAGCATTCCAGCGCCTGGCGCATGACATCGGTATTGCCCGTACAGTCGAAGCTATAGTCCGCCCCGCCATCGGTGAGCTCAACGAGGTGCGCCACCACATCGGCGGTCTCGCGCGGGTTGACGAAATGGGTCATGCCGAACTTCTCGCCCCATTCCTTTTTCGAGGCGTTGATATCCACCCCGACAATCATGTCCGCGCCGGCGAGTTTCGCGCCCTGGATGACATTCAGGCCGATCCCACCAAGACCGAACACAACGACATTGTCGCCGGGCTTCACCTGGGCGGTATTCACCACCGCGCCGACGCCCGTGGTCACGCCGCAGCCGACATAGCAGGCCTTGTCGAAGGGCGCGTCGGTGCGGATCTTCGCCACCGCGATTTCCGGCAGGACGGTGAAGTTCGAAAAGGTCGAACACCCCATATAATGGTAGATCGTCTCGCCCTTGTAGGAGAACCGGCTCGTGCCGTCCGGCATCAGGCCTTTGCCCTGCGTGGCGCGAATGGCGGTACACAGATTGGTCTTGCCTGAGAGGCAGGACTTACACTGACGGCATTCAGGCGTGTAGAGCGGGATGACATGGTCGCCTTGCTTCACGCTGGTCACGCCCGCGCCGACCTCGCGCACGATGCCCGCGCCCTCATGGCCGAGGATGGACGGAAAAATCCCTTCCGAATCGAGCCCGTCCAGGGTGTAGGCATCGGTATGGCAGATGCCGGTGGCCATCACCTCAACCAATACTTCACCGGCCTTGGGGCCTTCCAGGTCGAGCTCGACGATCTCAAGCGGCTTCTTGGCCTCAAAGGCGACGGCGGCGCGGGTTTTCATGGGGCGTGCTCCTGTTGTCGGTCTGCCGGGGGCCTTTCGGCCATGCCCGATCCTGCACCAGCATCTGCCCGATAGCACCCCCTCGTGCAATCACATCCGCGACGAAAATGATGCTGTTTGCGTCACGCGCAAATGCGCTGGATGCGGTCGAACAGGAGCGCAGCCGCGCCGATCAGCGGGGCCTCATGGTTCATGAGCACGCGCACCGGCACGTCGGCGACATAGTAGGACTCCGTGCCCCGCTCGCGGAAGCGGCGAACCGCCTCCGGGCTTTTCAGCCAGCGCACCATCCGCTCGGCCACACCGCCTGTCAGCACAACTCCGCCATGCCCGCCATTGATGAAGACCAGGTCGCCGGCCGCGCCCATGATTCCGCAGGCGCGCACCAGGCACACCTCGCGGGCAACCGGATCACCCTCTTCGGCCCGGCGCAGGATCTCCCCTGCCGGCACCTCTTCGCGCGGCACGCCATGCATGTCGCTCAGCACGTCGAACACCGGCTGCAGCCAGATGCCCGAGACGACCATTTCGGTGGAGATATAGCCGTGCTCGGCCGCCATGCGTTCGGACATCTCCGCCTCGCGCACGCTGCGCGGAGCATAGGCGGTATGCCCGCCCTGCCCCGTGATCGGGCGCCAGCAGCCATCATGCTCGTGCAACAGGGTCGACACGCCAAAGCCAGTGCCTGGGCCAGTCACGATGATCGGTTCCTGCTCGATGGCCTTGCCCGGCAGGACTTCCACGAAATCTGCCGGCTTCATCTCCGGAATGGCGCGTGCCATGGCGGCGAAATCATTGACCAGGATCACCTCGGTCAGGCCAAAACGTTCCTGCAGCTCGGCCGGGGAGATGGTCGGCCAGTCGGGCCGGTTGGTCATGGTGACCGTGCCATCTTCGGCGACAGGTCCGGCGATCGCGAACAGGGCGTGCTCGACCTCGATATCGTGCTTGTCGAGATATTGCCCGAGCGCATCGGAAAACCGGTCGAACGGGTCGGAGATCTTCTCGAATTCGGAAATCTCGACGCCGCCCGGACCGCGACGGCCGAGCGCAAAGCGGATGCTTGTTCCGCCCACATCTCCGATCAGAACTGTTTGGTTCATGCTCCAGCGCCAGGCATCAGAAAGTCAAACAGGGACGCCCCCGCTTCGGTGTTGCAAGATCCGGCCCGGAATGCGCCGAACATCTCGCGCCCGAGGCCCATATGGCTTTGATTCGGGCGGAAGGGCACAGGATCGCGGGCGGCAAACTCGTCCGGGTCGACCTTCAGTTCGAGGCTGCCGTGTTCGCAGTCGACGCAGATCACATCGCCGTCGCGCACGCGGGCGAGAGGCCCGCCATTGGCCGCCTCCGGACCAACATGTATTGCCGAGGGCACCTTGCCGGACGCGCCGGACATGCGCCCGTCCGTGACGAGGGCGACCTTGAAGCCCCGGTCCTGCAACGCACCGAGAATGGGCGAGAGGGAATGCAGCTCCGGCATGCCATTGGCGGTCGGCCCCTGAAAACGGATCACGGCCACCGTGTCCTGCAAGAGTTCGCCTGCCTTGTAGGCCTCTTTCAGGGCTTCCTGAGTATCGAAGACACGTGCAGGAGCCTCGACGATGCGGTTCTCAGGCTTCACGGCGGAGACCTTGGTCACGCCGCGCCCGAGCGGGCCTTCCATCAGGCGGAGGCCTCCATCCCTTGAGAAGGGGTCGCTCGCCGGGCGCAGGATGTCCGGGTCGCCGCTCTCGGCCGGGGCCGGGCGCCAGGCGAGCTTGCCGTCTTCCAGATAGGGCTCGTCGGAATAGCCGGCGATGCAGCCGGCCACGCCGCGCGCCTCGCCGATCAGGAGGCCGGCATCGACCAGCTCGCGCACGACAAAGCCCATGCCGCCGGCGGCGTGGAAATGGTTCACATCGGCCACGCCATTCGGATAGATCCGGCAGAGCAGCGGGGTGACGGCAGACAGATCGTTGAAATCGTCCAGCGTGATCTGCACGCCCGCCGCAGCCGCCATGGCCGGGATGTGCAGGGCATGATTGGTCGACCCGCCAGTGGCCATCAGGCCGACAATCGCGTTCACGAAGCTGCGCGCATCCACCATCTCGCCGGCGGGGGTATAGTCGCCTTTGATGGTCAGCTCGGCCGCACGCTGGGTGGCGGCCTTTGTGAGGGCATCGCGCAGCGGTGTGCCGGGATTGACGAAGGCCGCGCCAGGCACGTGCAGGCCCATCACTTCCATCATCATCTGGTTGGAATTGGCCGTGCCGTAGAAGGTGCAGGTGCCGGGGCTGTGATAGCTTTCGGACTCTGCCTTGAGCAATTCCTCCCGCCCGACCTTGCCCTCTGCAAAGAGCTGGCGCACCCGCGCTTTTTCAGGGTTGGGCAGGCCCGACGGCATCGGCCCGGCCGGTACGAAGACATGCGGCAGCCAGCCAAAACGCAGCGCGGCGATGACGAGCCCCGGAATGATCTTGTCGCAGACCCCGAGATGCAGCCCGGCATCGAAAGTGTCGTGGCTGAGCGAGACCGCCGAAGCGAGCGCGATGACATCGCGGGAAAACAGCGACAGCTCCATCCCGTCCTGGCCTTGCGTGACGCCGTCGCACATGGCCGGCACGCCGCCCGCGACCTGCGCGGTGGCGCCCACTTCGCGCGCGGCGGCGCGGATGATTTCGGGGAAATGCTCAAACGGCGCATGGGCCGAGAGCATGTCGTTATAGGAGGTGACGATACCGATATTCGGCCAGGAATCGCCGAGCAGCTGCATCTTGTCGATCACCGCGCAGCCGGCGCTGGCATGGGCCTGGTTGCCCTCGGACAGACGCTTGCGGGCATACTTCTCCGGCTTGCGCGCACGGATCATTTCCAGATAGGCCGCGCGGGTGTCGACTGAGCGCGCCTCAATGCGCGCCAGCACTTCCTCGACTTTGGGGTGGAGTTTCTGCGGAGTGCTCATGGTGCCCAGACCTCCTTGAGGCGGGAGCCGAGCAGGCGCTCGGCATGGTGGATCGGCAGGGTCGCCGCGCGGTCTTCCAGGACACCGCGCTTGTCTTCACCGGTGATATAGAGAACCGTCAGGCTGGCTTGAACCAGCGCGTGGGCATTGATCGTCATGCGGTGGGGCATGTCGCCAGCGACCGGGGCGTCGGTTGCATCCACCGCACCGACCAGCTGGACCGCGTTCGGATCAAGCAGGACTTCAAGATTTTCGGTGCCCGGAAACCAGGATGCGGTGTGCCCATCAGGCCCCATGCCGAGCAGCATGATCGGCGGCGCCTCGAACAGCAGCCGATAGGTCGCCTCAACCTGACTTTCGCCCGCCGCTGGATCGGGCGCGCCGGTATACATCGGCTCGAACTGAGCCTCAGCCGCCGCGTCTTTCAGCAGCGTACGCTTGATCAGCGCCGCGTTCGAGCGCGAATCCTCTTCCGGCACCCAGCGCTCATCAACAAGACCGATGCTGACACTGGCCCAGTCGAGACCCACGGCAGACAGCCGCTCGAAGACCGGCCCGGGCGTTGAGCCTCCCGAGAGCAGGAGACTCGCTCTGCCCGCCACGGCGAGTTGCTGGCGCAATGCACCCTCGATCAGCGTGGCGACATGGTCGGCCGCCGCCTCGCGCGTCTCGAAGGCCTGGAATGCCGGACTTCCCGTCACTGGCTCCACCATTTGCGCCCGTCGCGTTCCATCATCACGGCAGAGGCGACCGGGCCGTCGCTGCCGGCGGCATAGGACTCGACCTTCAGTTCCTTGTCTTCCCAGGCGGCGATGAGTTCATCGGTCCAGGCCCAGGCGGCCTCGACCTCGTCGCGGCGCATGAACAGGGCGAGATTGCCGCGCACGACATCCATAAGCAGGCGCTCATAGGCATCCGGGTAGCGGACCATGAAATTCTCCGCATAGGAGAGGTTCAGCGGCAGCGACTTGATACGCAGGCCGCCCGGCCCCGGCTCCTTGATCTGGATGAAGAGGCGCACCCCTTCATCGGGCTGCAGGCGGATGACCAGCTTGTTGGCCTGCGTCTCGCTCGCCCCGAAGATCGAGTGCGGCACCGGCTTGAACTGGATGACAATGTCAGAGCGCCGCGCAGCCATGCGCTTGCCGGTGCGCAGATAGAAGGGCACGCCAGCCCAACGCCAGTTGTCGATCTCGGTCTTGATGGCAACGAAGGTCTCGGTATCGCTGGCGCCGTCCTCAAGCTCCTCCAGATAGCCTTTCACCGGTTTGCCATGGACCAGGCCGGCCGTGTACTGGCCGCGAACCGAACCCTTGTCGACCGTGTCCGGCGTGAAGCGCCGCAGGGCCTTGAGCACCTTGATCTTCTCGGTGCGCACATCGTCGCCGTCGAGCGTGGCGGGCGGCTCCATGGCGGTGAGGCAGAGGAGTTGCAGGATATGGTTCTGCACCATGTCGCGCAGCGCGCCGGAGCGGTCATAATAGCCCGCGCGGCCCTCCAGGCCGAGATCCTCGGCCACGGTGATCTGGACATGCTCGACGGAGGCACGGTTCCAGGCCGGCTCGAGCAGGCGGTTGGCAAAGCGCAGGACCATCAGGTTCTGCACCGTCTCCTTCCCGAGATAATGGTCGATCCGGTAGATCTGCTGTTCCTCGAAATAGGCGCAGACCCCCTCATTGATTTCCTTCGCCGAGGCGAGATCGGTGCCGATGGGTTTTTCCAGCACGACTCGCGTTTCCGGCGTGATCAGCCCGGCGCGCGAGACCGCGCCGCAGATATCGACATAAAGGCGCGGCGAGGTGGCGAGGTAGAACACGCGCACCCGCGGCTCCTTGTCGAGCTTGCCCTTCAGGCCCTTCCAGTCCGCCTTGGGGTCGGTGGCATCGAGCGCCTGATAGTCGAGCAGCCTGGCAAATTCCTTCCAGCTGGCCTCGTCCCAGTCCTCGCCCTGGTTGCGTTTGCAGGCATCCTTGGCAAATTCGACATAGGCAGCAGTATCCATCTCGGTACGGGCCGATCCGATGATCCGGCTTCCCTCGGGCACCTGTCCATCCTTCCAGCGGTGGAAGAGCGCGGGCAGGAGCTTTCTCTGGGACAGATCACCGGTTCCTCCGAAAATCACGATTTCGAAGAGGTCTACAGGTATGAACTCGGCGATGGGGATGTCCTCCTCTGGTTGGGCGCTGAAACCATGATAAAAATGTTAGCGCACAACATCTTGTCTGCGCATTCCTATGCGGAAACTACACCGGTTTTGCAACACGTTACGAGGTCTTATCAGGCGCTTCGCCGCAGCAGAGAGCATCTCGCCAGACAGACCGGTTCTACCCTAAACTACAGGAAAGAGCCGAGGGAAAAGAGGCAACCCCTGTATTCATCGCGAGAAATCCGATGTGACGCGGATTTCCATGCGCGTTCCAAATGCACCTGTCTGCTGTGGGCTCCATATCCCAGTTGGCGTTCGCAAATGCTCAGGCGCCGCAGGACTGGCGTACAATCAGGTCTGTAGCGGTGCGTTCAGACCGGCTGGTCGGGCCGGCCGAATCGAGAATCTTGGACACAAGGATACGCCCGGCCTTGTCGACATCCTGGGATACGGTTGTCAGCGCCGGGGTGGCATACTGACTGAACGGTACATTGTCATAGCCGACCACAGACACATCGCCCGGCACGGTCTTGCCGAACTTGTGGAGCGCGCGCACGGCGCCGAGTGCGATCAGGTCGCTGGCCGCAACTATGCCGTCGAACTCCAGCCCGGCCTCCATCAGCCCCTGAACGGCGGATTCGGCCGATTCCACCTCGAAATGCGCCGGCACGGCCAGCGCCGGGTCCGGATCCAGGCCATGACGCTCGAAGGCTTCGAGATAGCCGCGATAGCGCTGCATGGCTTCCGGCGCGATGGTGTCGCCGAGGAAGACAATCCGTTTGCGGCCGAGCCGGGCAAGATGGGATGTGGCGCGCCGCCCGCCCTGGATATTGTCGCTGCCAACAGAGCAATAGTCCTGCTCGGGCAGTTCCGCCCCCCAGACCACGAAACGCTCTTCGTTTTCGGCAAGGCGGTTGAACTCGCGGTGCAGGCTCGACTGGCCGATAAAGATCACGCCATTGGCCCGGCTGGTGCTCATCGCATAGGCGAGGTCGTCATAGCTGGTCGGCGTCGTGTGGCTGATCAGCAGATCACAGCCGCGTTCGCGCGCCGCATCGCCAATGCCGGAGAGAAGCTCGAAGAAGAAGGGGTCGTGGATATGCGCGTCGCGCGCCTGCGGCATCGGCACGACAACGGCAATCGTGGCATCGGCCCCGATCGGACCGGTCGGCATGTAGCGGCGGAAAGGATAATCGAGTTCGCGGGCAAGCTTCCAGATCGCCTGCTTGGTGCGGCGATTGACGGCCGGGCTGTCATTGAGCGCGCGCGACACGGTGGAAATGGACACACCGGCCCGGCTGGCCAGGTCTTCCAGTCTCACATTCCGCGGCTTGGACTCGCTGTCATCGGCCATTCAATCTGCCCCGCATATTCATCCGCTTACCCCGCCTGACACCGTACGCCTTGCCCGCGCCCAATATCCGGTCCAGGGCACCAGGCGCCCCGGAAGGGCTGCACCGGTTGGCGCCCGCCCATCCTGGGTCGCCAAGATTTCCCAAGCGCCCTCTTCCCCGGCCGGACGCCAACTGGCGTCCACATTCCCCAGATTGAAGGCACATACAACTAAGTCATTCTCAACCCTGCGTTCAAACGCAAGTACAGTATTGGAGCCATGCAGGAAGGCCTGAGACCCCAGCCTCAGCGCCGGCACGGACTGGCGCAGCTTGAGCAGTGCCCGCGTCACATTCAGGCACGAGCCGGGATCACCCTCCTGACGCGCCACGCTGAGACCGGCATGAGCGGGATCGACCGGCAGCCAGGCATCCACCTCGGAAAACCCGCAAAACGGGACATCATCGCTCCAGGGCATCGGCGTGCGCGCGCCATCCCGGCCCAGCGTATTGGGCCAGTTTTCGATAGCCTCGGGATCCTTCAGCGCCTCGAAGGGCACGTCGGCCTGCGGCAGGCCAAGCTCCTCGCCCTGATAGATGAAGGCATTGCCGCGCAGGCTCAGCAGCAACAGCATCAGCGTGCGAGCCACCTGCCCCTTGTCATGTTCGCCAGCCCAGCGCGAAATGGCGCGCGGCGCATCATGGTTGGAAAACGCCCAGGATGGCCAACCCTCATCCACCGTCGCGCCCCAGGCCGACAGGGAGCTTTCAACGGTGCCGACGGTCAGCTGTTTGGCATAGAGGAAGTCAAAACTGTAGGCCGAGTTCAGACGCTTGCTGCCCTCGGTGAAGGCGCGCATCTCGCCGAGCGGGGTCGCTCCCACCACCTCGGCCACCGTGAAGCGCACGCCATAGGTGTCGAGCAGCGCGCGGATGCGCTCCAGGAAAGCCGGGATCTGCGGCTGGGACATGCTGTTCACATGGCATTGCATGTCAAAAGGACGCGTAACCTTGTCCATCGGCAGGCCGGACGGCGGATTGTCGGTGAGCTTCGGGTCATGCATTGCGAAATTGATCGCATCCAGGCGGAAGCCGTCCACGCCGCGGTCAAGCCAGAAGCGGGCCGCATCCAGCAAGGCGTCCTGCACCGCACGATTGTGCAGGTTCAGGTCCGGCTGCGAGGTCAGGAAGTTGTGCATGTAGTATTGCTTGCGCCGGCCATCCCACTGCCAGGCCGGCCCGCCGAACACCGACTGCCAGTTCGAGGGTGGCGAGCCGTCAGGCTTGGCATCGGCCCAGACATACCAGTCCGCTTTGGGATTGGCGCGGTCCTGCCGGCTCTCGGTAAACCAGGCATGCTCGTCGGAAGTGTGGGAATAGACCTGATCGATGATCACCTTCAGGCCGAGACGGCGAGCCTTCTCGACCAGGGCGTCGAAGTCTTCCAGCGTGCCGAAGATCGGGTCGACGCCGCAATAATCGGCAACATCATAGCCATAATCGTCCATTGGCGAGGTGAAGAAGGGCGAGAGCCAGATGGCGTCCACGCCGAGCGAGGCGACATGGTCCAGCTTCTCGCAGATGCCATTGAGATCACCGATGCCGTCGCCGGTGGTGTCGCGATAGCTGCGCGGGTAGATCTGATAGATCACCGCGCCCTTCCACCAGGGCTCACCAGCCTGTTCCGGCATCGGACTGCCGCCGGGCGCGGCCTGCGCCGAACTCAACTCACTCATGCGCCGCACTCCGTCAGGTCCGAATGGCAAATTACGAAATCCAGCGCCGGGACCGACACCGAATAGCTCCCCGGCGCGCGTGCTTGCGCCGCGCAGGTACCATAGGCCGACACCCAGTTGCGCGCACGACCATCGACCGGAAGATTGATCTCTCGATCCGACATATCGGCATTAAAAACAATGAGATATTCCACATCATCGCCTGGAAGCATACGCGACAGGGCAATCAGACCGCCCTCAAGATCTGAATGACGGGCCGTATCGATGCGAAAGCCATCGACGCGATAATCGGTGATCCACCGCTTGTAGATCTCGATCATGCCGGCCACCACGGCCGGGCTTTCCGTCATCAGATCGTCAAGGCCGGCAAAATCGCCGAGGCGGGAATTCTCGCCCTCGAAGCTGGTATCGCCGCGATTGTGATAATGGATCGGATTGTTGAGCCAGGCTGGGGTCTTCACCGCTTCCTCACCCGAGGGGACGAAGGGCGTATAGGCATAATCGGGCCGCGTGAGGCGCGCGAAATTCTCTTCCGTCAGGTCGCGCGCATCAAGGCCAAGAAAGCCCTCATTGAGCGGCGCTCCGCCCGGCCTGCCCAGTGTGGTGAAGGGATAGTCGCCGAGACTGCGATAGGGGCACACGCCCTGCTCGCGAGCTTCGGTCGGCGCGCTGAGGCCATGGCATTCCTCATACTTGATCACATCGGCGGTGTGGTTGGTGATGATGTCCATATAGACCTTCATCCCGCGCGCATGGGCGGCCTCGACAAAGGCGCGGAACTCCTCGCGCGTGCCGAGATGCGGATCGACATTGGTGAAATCGGCGATCCAGTAGCCGTGACAGCCCGAGGATTCCGCGCCGGGCGGGCCCTGCACCGGCTTGTTCTCGAAGATCGGCGTCAGCCAGATCGCCGTGGCGCCGAGACCCTGGATGTAGTCGAGCTGCGCGGTGAGGCCAGCCAGATCCCCGCCATGATAAAAACCCTTGCGGGTCGGGTCGAAGCCGGTCTCCAGCGGCCCGCCTTCGAGCCCGCCGCGGTCATTGGACGGATCGCCATTCTCGAACCGGTCGGGCATCACGAAATAGATCACCTCGTCTTCCGGCAGCCGGCCGAGGAAAGGCGCAGCCTGCTGCGCGCCGGCCGGGCCAGCTGTTCCACCCGCGCATGCCGTCAGCGTCATGGCACCCGCCATGACCAATGCCCGCAGCACAGACACACTGCCTTGAATCACCTTCATCCTCCCATCCTGCGTAAACCGTCCCGAGTTTCGCAAGTTTTTGCAAATCTAACCAAACACGCTTTCCCGGAACTCGCAAGATAAAATCGCCCGTCGCGGCCTATATCACCTGCAATTATTGCAGGTTGCGATTATGGACAGTGCTCCCGCGGCCTAAGCGTCTTAAAAAAGTGACTTGCAAGAAATTGCATATTGTTGCTGTTGTTGGCTCAGGATTACGACCGAGAACAGGTTCGAACCCGGGAGGACTGGCATCATGCCCGCACAACACACATCGCTCAGATCCAGCTTTGCCGCGCTGGCCGCAGCCCTGCTCACCGGCTGCACCACGGCGCTCGCAACACCGCAGGCCCAGCCGGAACCGCCTGGCACGGCTGCACCCTCGCCCGTCCCGATCGAGCGCGCCGGAAGGCGAGATCCCGATGAGGGACTGGTCATCGCCGCTGTCACGGAAACCTCCGCCGACGAAACATGGGAACAGCCCTGGCGAGCGCGCCGGCTGGTGCGTGACCAGCACAATGAACTGCTCATTTCCCTGCACAGACCGTGCAGTTCGGCGACGGCCCGCACCTTGGCCGCTGGCAGGAGGTTTTCACCGGCGAACCCATCGTGTTTGATGGCGATAACACTCTGACCTTGCCGGCCTGGGGGTATCGGGTGTACCGCACAGTGAGTTGACGCAAGGGGAGATTCCCATGGACTGGAACCGCATTCTAACAGCCCTCGACGCCTGTCCGATTGTCCCGGTTCTTTCCATCCCCGAAGCAGAGCATGCCGAGCCGCTGGCCCGCGCGCTCGCCGATGGCGGCATCACCGTCAGCGAGATCACGCTGCGCACGCCGGCCGGCCTCGGCGCCATCGGCACCTTCAAGAAAGCCTGCCCCGACATGGTGGTCGGCGCGGGCACCATCCTCAGCGCGGCCGATCTCGACACCGCCGTGGAAGCCGGCGCGGAGTTCATCGTCTCGCCCGGCTTTGACAGCGCGCTGCTGGAACGCCTGGCAGCCTGCACCGTGCCCGTGCTGCCGGGCGTCGCGACGGCTGGCGAGGCCATGGCCGCGCGGGCCGCTGGTATCATGCGGGTCAAGCTCTTCCCGGCGAGCCTTGCCGGCGGCGCGCCGATGATCAAGGCGCTGGGCGCCCCGATCCAGGATATGGGCTTCATGCCCACCGGCGGGGTGACGCTGGACAATCTCGCCGACTATCTCTCCCTGCCGAATGTCTATGCCGTGGGCGGGACATGGATCGCCAAGCCCGAGCATCTGGTGGCCGGCGACTGGGCCGGCATCGCCGAGCGCGCGAGCCAGGCCCTGGCGGCTGCGAAAGCGATCCGTCCGTGACTTGACGCCGGCACGCAGCTGGCGCACGCGAAGCCCATGAGCAACAGATCCCAACGCGCGGCGCTGACCGTCCGCAATGCGACAGCGGCAGATATTCCCGCCATCATCTCGCTGTCGGCCCGCGCCTTTCCGGGCATGGGCGTCTATCCGCCCGGCATGCTGAAAGGCCATATCTCGAACTTTCCCGAAGGCCAGTTCGTGGTGGAATATGAAGGCGACCTCGTTGGCTATGCCGCCAGTTTCCGCATCGGCGGAGACATCGCCCTGAAGCCCCATTCCTGGGACGAAATCACCGCGGGGGGCTATGCCTCGCGCCACGATCCCAATGGCGAGTGGCTCTACGGTATGGAAGTCTGTGTCGATCCGGATCGCCGGCGCCTGCGCATCGGCCAGCGGCTTTACGATGCGCGCCGGGAATATTGCGAGGCCGAATACCTCAAGGGTGTCGTCTTCGGCGGACGCATGCCCGGCTGGCGCAAGCGGAAGAAGGATTATCCCGATCCCTTCGACTATGTGCAGGCCGTGCGCGACAAGAAGGTCGTCGACCCGATCGTGAACTTCCACCTGCGTATGGGATTTGAACCCATCGGCATGCTCAAGAACTATATGCCCTATGATGCCGACAGCGGCGGCTGGGCGACGCATATGGTCTGGCGCAATCCTTATGCCGAGGAGCTGGAATCCAAGTCCACGCTGTCCCACGGCCAGAAGGAATCGGTGCGCGTCGCGACAGTGCAGTTCCAGCAGCGCATGATTTCCAGCTTTGACGAGTTCATCTCCAATATCGAGTATTTCGTCGACGTCACGGCCGATTATCGCTGCGACTTCGTGGTGTTCCCCGAGCTTTTCACCCTCCAGCTTCTCGCCCTCGAGCCCGAACCGCTCAGCCCGTCCCAGTCCATCGAGGCGCTGACCGCCTATACACCCCGCTTTATCGACGCCATGCAGCAGATGGCGATCAGCTACAATATCAACATTATCGGCGGCTCCCACCCGACCCGTACCGATGACGGCGAGATCCAGAATGTCGCCTATGTCTTCCTGCGCGACGGCTCGGTCCATTCTCAGGAAAAGATCCACCCGACCCCGAATGAGCGCCACTGGTGGGCCATCCAGGGCGGCGACGAGATCAACACCATCCTCACCGATTGCGGGCCGATCGGCGTGCTGATCTGCTATGACAGCGAGTTCCCGGAACTCTCGCGCCGGCTCGCCGATGAAGGCGCGCGCATCCTGTTCGTGCCGTTTTGCACCGACAATCGCCAGGGCTATCTGCGCGTGCGCTATTGCTGCCAGGCGCGCGCCATCGAAAACCAGCTCTATGTCGTCATGTCCGGCAATGTCGGCAACCTGCCGCGCGTGGAGAACATGGACATCCAGTATGCCCAGTCGGCCATTCTCACCCCCTGCGACTTCCCCTTTGCGCGCGATGGTATCGCGGCGGAAGCCAGCGAGAATGTCGAGACGGTGACCATCGCCGATCTCGACCTCACCGACCTCTCCTGGGCCCGCGCCCAGGGCACGGTGCAGAACCTGCGCGACCGCCGTTTCGATCTCTACAAGACCGTCTGGCGCGACCAGTAGCGGCGTCCGCAGCGCGCAAGGCGCTGCGGCGGTTGCAACTGAAGCTGAGCCTTTCCTTCCGCCCTCCTCCGCAAAGGCGGGGACCATGAGCCGCTGTTTCGGCCGGGAGGTCCCGGTGGCGAGACGGATCCATGGCCCCCGCCTTCGCGGGGGATGGCGGTATTTTGGGGGCTAGCTGGTGTCGAGGATGGCAGGCGGGGACATGGAAATCACCAGGCCATGACGGGCGTGCCAGAGGCTTCCCCCCTCCGAGCGGCTCTGCCGCCAACCTCCCCCGTGAACGGGTGAGGATTCCCCGATCAGAAGGCCCTCCATCTCCCGCCCGGCCTTTGCCAGCACACCGCGCCAGCCCTCCTCCTCCACGCCATGCATATGGCGGTTGAAGGCCGCCCGCTCGGGGCTGAGATCCAGATACACGACATGGATCCAGCCATACCAGGTGATCTCGACCCGCATGCTGGCCCAGCCATGCCCCGCCTCGATCAGCTTGCCGGTCCAGGCCACGAAAGCGCGCAGGCTCAGCCACAGCACCGGCCAGAACAGCGGGTGCACCTTTGAGAAGGGATCGGCGAGCGGGTTCATGCCCGAGAGTGTGCGGGCCGCGGCAAGTGGGTCGGATTTCAAGA
>OBJS01000039.1_pt1 | contig 81826 bp, 70 predicted proteins | sample 1519851 | NCBI WGS metagenome assembly OBJS01 (sample SAMN03019806, study PRJEB22545) | beach sand metagenome | biome: beach; feature: sea beach; material: beach sand | place: USA: Municipal Pensacola Beach, FL | collected 2010-10-20 | depth 25-47 cm m
CGGACTGCCAATAGGCACCAGGCGGCTGTGCGTCTGGCCCGCTGGCGCGAAGCCGTCTCGCGTACCCGTGGTTGGGCATCGGCGATGGTCGGAGCTGATTGAGGCGATTGTTTTCCGGTATCCGGCTCGTGCGGACAAACGCTGCTTTCGCGCGGCCAGCGGCTCAACCGTAGGCCCGCGCCGCCACCGCTTTTTTGGCGCCATCGGCGGATCTAATATCCTCGTCGTTGGCGCCCGCAGAAATTTTTCTTCGTGAATCTTCCGATTCATTTCCTGCTCGGATGCAACAGACGTTCCAGGTTCCCGCCACAGGAATGGACGATATTCTTTTGCATGGTTCTCCTGCGAAGTCGACTCTTGACGCGGCTCAGCTATATAGCTCAAGAATGATCACACCCTGCCGAAGTACTTGGAGCGGCTACCTCGCATCGCCAAGGCATGATTGGAACTCTTCGGGTTCCAGATTCGCGACGGATCTGAGATCGTGAAATGTCGATCCCAAAGAAGCTTTTTAAGTATCGATCTTTCAATATAAGGACGCTGTCGTCCTTATGCCGGGACACGCTCTATTTTTCCCATCCAGCCGCCTTCAATGATCCGCTGGATTGCCATCCAACCATAAACTGCGACTCTACCAACGAAGAATTACAGAGGTTACTAGCCTTTTTTGTAGGGAAAAGGGTCACATCTAAAATGTACGTAGATTTGTGCAAAGCGAGAATCACAGGAGATGCCGCTAAAGCGTATGCAAACAAGCAGGCGGCTACGGAGGCTCAAAGAATACTTTTTGAGGTCGCTGATAAGTCGACTGACTGCGAGTACGGCACTTCCGTAGAGGAAAATGAATCTTGGATACTTATCCAAGCTATCGAAAGCGAAATACGTCAGTGGTACGAGCGCGGCATTTGCTGCTTTTCAACGTCTTACTCAAACCCCCTGTTATGGAGTCACTACGGTGATCAGCACAAGGGGCTTTGCATTGGCTATACCACTGAGCGCGATCCGGTACCTGAATTAAAAAAGACTGTCTATGGGGGAAGTCGATCGATCAACAGCTCGACTCTGTGCGAAGCGTTCTTGAATGAGAATGGGTCAGCAGCCGCCGAGGTTGATAGAGATGTTCTCCTTAGGAAAGCCAAAGGGTGGAAGTATGAATCGGAGTGGCGCCTCATCGGCCAACAGGGTCTACAAACTTCTCCGCTGCGATTGGCAGAAGTTACCTTTGGGTTTCGCTGCACAGGGGCGGTCAAGTATGCCGTCGTTCAGGCATTAGACGGGCGCGACGTCGAAGTGACGTTCTACGAAATGTATGATAAGCGGAATAGCTTTAGGCTAAGCCGTCGACGTGTCGAAGTGGACGAACTTAAGACATGCTTTCCGGTAACTGCGCGATCTGCAGTTGAAATGGGGTTATAGAATGGATGCGTGTGTCTGTATTCGGAATATCATATAAGGAAAGAGCTGGCGAGCCTAAAAAATGGCGGACGAGATCTGGAAGATTATACTTACCTCTGCTTTGACCGTATTCGGTGGTGTTTCCGTCTACGTCATTGGCCAGTTGATATCGAAGTTACTATTCGAACCGGCCTTTGAATTGCTGAAAGCCGTCCGCGAAGTTCGGTTTGTTCTTGCTTTTCATGCGCCAACGATTCATACGCCCCGTGATCGGGATAAAAGTTCATCGTCAGAAGCGGAATCAGCGTTGAAGAAGTGTTCGAGTGAACTCATGTCAAGACTTCATGCGGTTTCGGCGTATGATGCCATGGCGCAAGTATTGCCAGGAACGTTTCCGTCAAGAACAAACATCGAGAACGCAGCGGTAACGTTGCGTGGCCTCTCTACGCATATGCATGAAACCGGCGATAGGGCAGAGAATTCGCTCGATGCAGTCAACAATCGCGTCGAGTACATTGTACGACTGCTCAATCTGAAGCCCCTCGACTGAGAGTCCTCAGTGCTGGCCGCGTGTTGGCCCGGGGCGCCAGACCGACGACGGCTCAGGGCCGATGCAGCGGGGCGGGCGGAACCAAACGATTAGGTAATTCAAATGATGCGCTTCAACGGAGCCATCAAATCCTGGAATGATGAACGCGGATTCGGCTTCATCCAGCCGGCTCAAGGCGGGCCGGACGTCTTCGTGCACATCAAGGCGTTCAATACTTTTGCTGGGCGCCCGCAGGTGAATCAGCGCGTGAGCTTCCAGGTAAGGCCTGGCCCCCAAGGCAAGCGGCGCGCGGTCGACGTAGAAGTTATTGGTGTAAAGCGAGCAGCGCGAGCCCCCATGCGCAGGAATCGGACAACGGCTCAACGGGGCAAGGCCAGTCTCTTGCTCATTCCGCTGTTTTCGATGGGTGGCCGGGAGCGTTGATTGCCCAGCAAACGCTGAGGCACAAATCCTCGAAGAGGGAATTCCGTTCGGTCTTCTGGGCCACAGTGGCGTTGAACATCACCGGATATTTCCTGGCCGGCGCATGTATCCGGTCAGTCGCGGGCTAACGACGGGCAAGCGCAACGCCACAACGAACCGGCCACCTGGATGATCACAGGCGGCATTCCGTTATTACCTTCAAAGGCCCCCCGGCGGATACCTGCCGACTTCACATCTCAGTAGACAATCAAGCACCGCGGGGGAGGAGTGTCGGTGCCTGACTGTGTGAACAGTGCGGCGCGCCGGCGCCGGGGCGACGACGGAATCAGGGCAGATGCAGCGGGGCGGGCGGGGTCCAGCCCGGGGCGCGGTGTTCGACGACGACGTGGGTGTAGATGCCGCCGCGCACGTTGAATTCGGCGGTGAGCCGCATGGCGCGCGGGGCGCAGGCGGTGACGAGGTCGCCGAGGATGCGGTTGGTCACGGCCTCGTGGAAGGCGCCCTGGTCGCGATAGGCCCAGATGTACTGCTTGAGCGACTTGAGTTCCACGCAGCGCTGATCGGCGACGTATTCCAGATGCAGCACGGCGAAGTCCGGCTGGCCGGTTTTGGGGCACAGGCAGGTGAACTCGGGCATCCGGATGCGGATGGTGTAATCGCGTTCCGGGTGCGGGTTGGGAAAGGTTTCGAGCAGCGCGGGCGTGGGTGCGCCGGGGGCGGGCATGGACATGGCGTGGCCATCCTAGGCAAAATCGAGCCGAGCATTATATCCCATCTATGGCGAGCCTCTCCGACGTGCCGATCGTTCCATGCGTCTGACTGCCATCCGGCTGGCCGGATTCAAATCCTTCGTCGAACCGACTCTGATCCCCATTCCCGGCAACCGGGTCGGCATCGTCGGGCCCAACGGTTGCGGCAAGTCCAACCTGATCGATGCCGTGCGCTGGGTGATGGGGGAGAGCGCCGCGCGCCATCTGCGCGGCGACGCCATGGCCGATGTCATCTTCAACGGCTCGGGCAGCCGCGCGCCCATCGCCCAGGCCAGCATCGAACTGCATTTCGACAACAGCGCCGGTCGGCTCGACGGGCCGTGGGGGCGCTATCGCGAGATCGTGGTGCGCCGGGTGCTGAGCCGCGACGGCCAGTCGCAGTACTTCCTCAACGACACCCGCTGCCGCCGGCGCGATGTCACCGACCTGTTCCTCGGCACGGGTCTCGGCCCGCGCAGCTACGCCATCATCGAGCAGGGCATGATCAGCCGCCTGATCGAAGCGCGTCCGGAAGAGCTGCGCACGCTGGTCGAGGAGGCCGCGGGGGTCTCGCGCTATCGCGAGCGGCGCCGGGAAACCGAAACCCGCATTGCCCAGACCCGCGACAATCTGGCCCGCCTCGGCGATGTGCGCGAGGAGCTCGGTCGGCAGTTGCAGACCCTGGCGCGTCAGGCGCAGAGCGCGCGGCAGTTCCTGGAGCTGCGCGAACGTCAGCGTGCGGTCGCCATCCGGCTCGCAGCCTGGCGCTGGCGCCAGCGCCAGGACGAGCTCGCCGGGCTCGCGGCCGAGCGCGGGCGGCATGAATCGATTCGGGCCGAACTCGAGGCCGAGCTGGCGCGGGGGGAGGCCGAGCAGCAGCGGCAGGATGAGGCGCGTCTCGCCGCATCCCGGGCGTTCGAGTCGCTGCAGCAGCGCCATTTCACGGTCGGCGCCACGCTCGCCCGCCTCGAGCAGGAGCGCGATCACCAGTTAGCCGCCGCCGCGCGAGCGCGCGCCGAGCATGAACAACTGCGTACCCGTCTGGATGACCTGGGCCGTGAACGGGCGGCGACGGCGGCGCTGGCCGATCAGGCGCAGGCACAGGTGGCCGAGCTGGGCCCACAGCTTGCGGAGCTCGACACCCAGCGGCGCGCGGCGCAGGCGGCGCAAGCCGAACAGGCGGCGCAGCTGAGGCAGATCGATCAGGCGATGGAAGCGGCGCGCGGCGCCTGGGAGCGTCTGCGCCGCGAGCAGACCGGGGCTGCTGCCCAGGCCGATCAGCTGCAGCAACGGCTGGCCGAGTGCGCGCGGCGGCTGCAGCGCCTGCAGGGCGAGGCGGTGCCGGATGCAGCCGCGCTGATGGCGACGGTGCGCGCTGCCGAGGTGGCCCTCGAACAGGCCGCAACGCGGGAGGCCACGGCAAGGATCGCGCTGGAGCAGGCGAGCGCGTCTTGTGCCGGGCAGCGGGAAGTCGAGCAATCGGCTCGGCGCGTACTCGATCAGACGCGAGGCGACTGGCAGCGCGCTCGCGGGCATCGTGCAGCGCTCGAGGCCCTGCGTCGTCAGCACAAGCCCAAGGCAGCGCCGGCGGGACCCGCGGCCCCGTCCGCCGCGGCGCCGCTGATCGAGTGCATGACGGTGACGCCGGGCTGGGAGCGGGCGGTGGAAACCGTGTTGGCGCACTGGCTGCACGCCCAGGTGCTGGACGATCCCCTGACGCATCTGCGGGCGGACACTGATCCGGACGGTCCCGCACTGGCCTGGCTGGATCCCGCCGTACCGGCCGGATGCGCGGACCGCTTGGCGGGACAGGTGCAGGGCGCCGGTGTTCTCGCGCACGCGCTGGCCACCGTGCACCTGGCGCCCGACCTTGCGACGGCGCGCGGCCGGGTGGCCGTGCTGGCGTCCCATGAATCGGTGATCACGCCCGAGGGTTGGTGGCTGGGTCCGGGCTGGGTCCGGGGCGGTCGCGCCAGTGCCGCCGGCGCCGAGGGCGTGCTGGTGCGGGAGCGTCAGTGGCGCGAGGTGTGCCGGGAGACGGCCGAATGCGAAGAAAAAGTGAATGCGGCGCGTGAGGCGCACGAGTCGGCGCTGGCGGCGCTGACCGCGCAGGACGGCGTTCGCCAGACGGCCGAGGGGGCGTTACGCGGCGCCCAACAGGCCCACGCGGCCGCGCGCCACAGTCTGGAGCGAGCCCAGCTCGCGGCCACGCAGGCCGAGGCGCAGGTGGCGCGGCGCCAGCGGGAAGAAGCCGAGATCGCGGAGCAGCAGGCCGCCTTGGACACCGCGGCGGTGCAGGCGCGTGCCGCGCTGGCGGCGTTCGATGAGCGCATCGCGGCGAGCCGGGCAGAGCTCGATCGGCAGACCGGGCGGCGCCGCGAAGCGGCCGATCGCCGCGACGCCCTGGCGCAGGAGCACACGGTGCTCGACCGGCGTCATCACGAACTCAACCTTCTGCTCGAACGGGCTCAGGGCGAGGGGCGTGCTCAGACGCTGCGCCAGCAGGCGCTGCACGCCGAAGCCGAGCGGCTGAGCGTGCGTCTGGCCGAGCTCGAGGCCGATGAAGCCGCGCGCCAAGACCCGCTGCAGGCGCTTGAAACCACGCTCACGGAGGCGCGCGCCGAACGCGAACGCATCGATGCCGAGCTGCGCGGCGCGCGGCGTGAGCTGGAAACAGCGGATCAGGCCCTGCAGCAGCACCGGCTGCACGCCCAAAGCCTCGGCTACCAGATCAAGGCGCAAGACACCGAACTCGAAGCGTTGGGCCTGCGTCATCAGGAAACCCGCCTGCGCAGCGAGGATCTCGCCGAGTGGCTCACGGCGCAGGGCGAGGACCCCGTGGCCGCAGCCGCGCGGCTCGATGCGCGTGACACCGAGGAAAAGCTGGTGGCAGACAGCGAATCCCTTGCCCGGCGCATCGAGCGCATGGGCGCGGTGAATCTCGCCGCCGTCGAGGATCATGCCGAACTGTCCGGCCGGATCGATGGGCTGGAGGCGCAGCATGCCGATCTCACCGAAGCGCTGGAAACCCTGGAATCCGCCATGCGGCGCATGGACCGGGAAACCCGCGCGCTGTTCGCCGAAACCTTCGAGCGGTTGAACGGCGTGTTCCAGGCCACGTTCCCCAAGCTGTTCGGCGGCGGGGAAGCGCGGCTGGAGCTGGAGGGCGACGGCAACCTGTTGCCCGGCATCCGCGTCATCGCCCGCCCCCCGGGCAAGCGCAACAGCTCCATCCACCTGCTCTCGGGTGGAGAGAAGGCGCTGACTGCGGTAGCACTGGTGTTTGCCATCTTCGAGCTCAATCCGGCGCCCTTCTGCATGCTGGACGAGGTCGACGCGCCGCTGGATGAGGCCAATGTCGGCCGCTTCTGCGATCTGGTGCGGGAGATGGCGGAACGGGTACAGTGCATCTTTGTCACTCACAACAAGACCACCATGACGGCAGCCGAACACCTGATCGGGATCACCATGCAGGAGCCGGGGGTATCCCGCATGGTGGCGGTCGATCTGGAACGGGCCAGTGCCTGGGTGGAATCACAGGACAATAGGTAAGCCATGAGTGGATTGCAGGGATTGATCTTCATCGCTGGACTCGTCGTGTTGGCTGGGGTCTATGCCCACTGGCGCTGGACACAGTCCCGCAAGACCAACCGTGAGGACGATGCGCACCGGCACGAGCCGGCCTGGGAAGAGGACGGGAGCTGGGAGAATGACGCCGATGAGGTGGAGTCGGCCGAGATTCCCGAGATGTGGGCGGATCGTGCAGAGCTGGATGAGCCGGAAGAGGCGGTCGCAAGCGAGCCCGATCGGGAGCCGGCGCCCCAGGTCGAAGCGGCTGCGGGCCGGAGTGCATTGGCGGCTCCGGTGTTGGAACCTGCACCGCGCTCGCCCGCTCGCCGCGAAACCCGCCATGCCGGCCGGGTACTGGTGTTTTATGTCATGGCGCGGGATCCGGCCGGGTTTTCCGGTACGGATCTGGACCGGGCCTTTCGCGAGCTGCGTCTGGTTCCGGGCGAGCGCGACATCTTCTATTGCCTGTCCGAGCAAGACGCCCGCACGGTGTATTGCGTGGCCAATGCGGTGGAGCCCGGCAATTTCGATCTGTCGGCCCTGGATCAGTTGCGCACGCCCGGCCTGACCGTCTTTGCGGTGTTGCCCGGCCCTTGGACCGCGCGGGATATCCTGGCCGCAATGCACCGTGCAGCGCTGAGCCTGGCCGATCGCCTGGGCGGCGAGGTGCTCGACGCGCGCCGCGCGCCGCTGACGGCGATGAGCTTCCAAAGCCTGCTGGATGAGCTGCCGGCGGAGACATGAGGGGGGCTTCCGATCGCGCCGAGGCGCAGGCCGAGATCACCCGTCTGCGCGCGGCGATCCGCTACCACGATCATTGTTACTACGTCCTCGATCACCCCGAAATCTCCGATGCCGAATACGACGGGCTGATGCGCCGGCTGCAGGCGCTGGAAGCCCAATGGCCCACGCTGATCGACCCGGACTCACCCACTCAGCGCGTCGGTGGCGCGCCCTCGCCCGCGTTCCTCAGCGTGACCCATCGCGAGCCGATGCTGTCGCTGGAAAACGCCTTCCAGGACGGTGAAGTGGAGGCATTCGACCGCCGGGTGCGTGAGCGCCTGGGTCTGGACGGTCTCGTCACCTACTGCGCAGAGCCCAAACTCGACGGGTTGGCGGTGAGCCTGCTGTATGAAGACGGCCGGCTGGTGCGAGGTGCCACCCGCGGGGATGGCTATACCGGAGAGGACGTCACGGCCAACCTGCGAACCGTGCCCAGCGTGCCGCTGCGCCTGAACGGGTCGGGATGGCCGCGTGAATTGGAGGTGCGCGGCGAAGTCTATATGCCGCGCGCCGGTTTCGACGCCATGAATGCGCGCCTGCGCGCGGCGGATGAGCGCGTGTTCGCCAATCCGCGTAATGCGGCCGCCGGCAGTCTGCGCCAGCTCGACGCACGGGTGAGTGCGCGCCGGCCGCTGCGCTGGTTTGCCTACGCCCTGGGCGCCGGGGCCTCGGATGCCGGGCTGCCCGATACCCATTTCGATCGTCTGGCCTGCCTGCGCGACTGGGGTTTGCCGGTCTGTACCCTCAATGAACGGGTGCATGGCGTGACGGGCCTGCTGGATTACTACCATCGCATGCAGGCGCGGCGGGACTCGCTCGATTTCGAGATCGACGGGGTCGTCTACAAGGTCGATGACCTCGATGCCCAGCGCAGACTCGGTTTCGTCTCACGGGCGCCGCGCTGGGCCTTGGCGCACAAATATCCAGCCGAGGAGGCGACCACACAGATTCAGGCCGTGGCATTCCAGGTCGGGCGCACCGGCGCCGTGACGCCGGTTGCGCGGCTCGCCCCGGTCGTGGTGGGCGGGGTCACGGTGAGCAATGTCAGCCTGCACAATTTCGACGAGCTGCAGCGCAAGGATGTTCGCATCGGCGATACCGTGGTCATCCGTCGTGCGGGCGATGTGATCCCCGAAGTGGTCCGGGTGCTGACCGAAGCGCGTCCGGCCGATGCCGTCGCGGTGACTCTCCCCACGCATTGCCCGGAGTGCGGCGCCGCCGTGGTGCGCCCCGAAGGCGAGGTCATTGCGCGTTGCAGCGGCCAGCTCACCTGCCCTGCACAGCGCAAGGAAGCACTGCGCCATTTCGCTTCGCGCCGGGCCATGGATATCGAGGGCCTGGGCGAGAAACTGGTCGATCAGTTGGTCGAAGCGGGCCGCGTCCATGATCCGGCCGACCTGTACGGCCTGAGCGCCGAGGACATCGCCAGCCTGCCGCGTCAGGGCGAAAAGTCAGCGGCCAATCTGGTGGCCGCCATTGATCGATCCCGCGCCACGACACTGTCGCGGTTCCTGTATGCCCTGGGCGTTCCGGAGGTCGGGGAGGCCACCGCCCGAAGCCTGGCGCTTCATTTCGGCGATCTCGAGCCGCTGATGGCGGCGGACGAGGGAGCCCTGCAGGCGGTTCCGGATGTCGGGCCGGTCGTCAGTGCCCAGATCGCGGCGTTTTTCCGCGAGCCGCATAACCGCGAGGTGATCGAGCGGCTGCGCGCGGCGGGCGTTCACTGGGCGCCGGTGGCTGCTCCGGCGCCGGACCCAGCAGCGCAGGCCAGCCCTTTGCGGGGCAAGCGGGTGGTGTTGACGGGCACCCTGGCGGGCTTTACCCGGGAAGCGGCCACGGCCGAGATTCAGGCGCGTGGCGGGACCGTGAGCGGCAGCGTGTCGGCACGGACCGACTATGTCGTGGCCGGTGACGATCCGGGCAGCAAGCTCGACAAGGCGCGCGCCCTGGGCGTTGCGGTGCTCGACGAGGCGGCTTTCCAGGCGCTCCTGAACGAAGGCTGACGCGCCTCCGGACAACGTCCCGGACCGGCGCTTACCACATCAGGTCGTCGGGAACCGGGTAGTCGGCATAGGGATCGTCTGCCGTCGGGGGCGATTCCGGCGGGGCGGTATCCAGCGTCACGACCCGCGCCGGATCACGCTGAGCGATTTTTTCGGCGATCGGTGGTGGGACCACCTCGAAGCGCTCGCCCATGCGCACCAGGATCAGCCGGCCCGCCATCAGCTGCTCGCGCTGGCCTTGCTCCAGATAGAGCTTGCGGATCTTGCCGCCATCGAGGAACTGGTAGGGGATGTCAGCCTTGCTGCGGTCGAGTTTGTGCGCCAGGATCAGCTGGCGGATCTCGGCTGCCTTGGCTTTGCGTTCCTGGGCGGCCTTGCGCTCCAGATTGCGCGCCCGATCGCGTGCCACTTTCTCCCGTTGAGCCTTTTCGGCCGCCGACTCCGCCGCGTTGGGGCGTTGATCACGCCGTTTTTCCTTGGCGGCTTTCTTGAGCTGGTCCGGCTTGATCAGACCGGCCTTGAGCATTTGTTCCTGCAGCAGATTCGCCATGGATGTCATTCCTCTTCGCTGGAGGTCAGGTGCGCCGGGCGCGATGCAGGCTGAATAGCCCGAAGGTAGCCAGCAGGGCTGCGGTCAGCAAGGCCGGAGGGCCTGCGAACGCGTGTGTGCCCCCGGCCACGCCGCCGATGAAGCCGGCGAGTAGCAAGAGTGTACCGCCGAATCCGGTCCAGGCGCCGCTGCGCCGGCCGGGCAGCCGCTGTTCGACACGATATAGCTGTTGCGACAGCGCCTCTTGCCGGGCAGGGAGCTCGGTAACGGCCTGCAGGGCATGGTCGAGGGTGAGCGGCAACAGCGGCAGGCGCTGGGCGAGATCGGGCAGGCGTTCCTTGAATTCGCGGTAGATGCCGCGGGGACCGAGCTGCTCGCGCATCCAGCGCTCCATGAAGGGCTTGGCCGTACTCCACAGGTCGAGATCCGGATAGAGCTGGCGGCCCAGTCCTTCGATCTGGACGAGGGTTTTCTGCAGCAATACCAGCTGGGGTTGCACTTCCATGTCGAAGCGCCGCGCGATCTCGAACAGCCGCAACAGCAGCTGATCGAGATGGATGTCCTTGAAGGGGCGGAACAGGATCGGCTCGCACAGTGTCCGGATCACCGATTCGAGATCCTCGACGCAGGTATCGGGTCGAACCCAGCCGGAGGCGACATGCAGCTCGGCCACGCGCCGGTAGTCGCCGTTGAAAAAGGCATAGATGTTATGGGCGATGTAGCGCTGGTCTTCGCGGCCCAGGGTACCGACGATGCCGAAATCCACCGCGAGGTAACCCGGCCGTTGGGGGTCGCGGGTGTCCACGAAGATATTGCCGGCGTGCATGTCGGCGTGGAAGAAGTTGTGCCGGAACACCTGGGTGAAAAAGATCTCCACGCCGCGTTCGGCTAGAAAGCGGAAATTGACGCCGCGGGCCTTGAGTGCGGCAATGTCGCTGATCGGGATGCCATGGATGCGCTCCATCACCAGCACATGCCGGCGCGTCCATTCCCAATGCACCAGAGGAACATAGAGGATCGGCCGATCCTCGAAATTGCGTCGGGTCTGCGCCGCATTGGCCCCTTCGCGCACCAGGTCGAGCTCATCGAGAATGGTCTTTTCGTAGTCGGCAATGACCTCGCGGGCGTGGAGACGCCGGCCATCGGGAACGAAGCGTTCGATGAAATTGGCCAGCAGATACATCACCCGCAGATCCTGACGAATCCGGTCCTCGACACCGGGCCGCAGCAGCTTCACCACCACCTGGCGGCCATCCTTCAGCCGTGCGGCGTGGACTTGGGCAATGGAAGCCGCCGCCAGCGGGGTCTCGGAAAACTCGTCGAATATCCGTTCGACGGGCGCCCCATAGGTTTCCTCCAGAATGCGCCGGGCGATGGTGCCGGGGAACGGTGGCACACGATCCTGCAGCCGAGCAAGCTCATCGGCGACATCCAGGGGCAGCAAGTCGCGGCGCGTGGCCAGGGCCTGACCCAGCTTGATCGCCACGGGTCCGAGTTCCTCCAGGGCCAGACGCAGTCGCATGCCCAGGGGACGGTCCTCGCGGCGCCAGTGCCATGGCAGGACATAGCGAATCCATCCGAACGGCTGCAGGGGTGGCCAGCGGAACAGCGTATCGTCCAGGCGATAGCGCAGCACCACCCGGGTGGCTTGCAGAATGCGCAGCGTGGCTCGGAACATGCAGCGTCCTTACGGGGCGGGGTCAGAGGGCGTCGTCTCGTCCTGCAGCCGCGCCACGCGCGCGGCGAGTCGTGCGACATCGTCGCGCAGGCGATCGACTTCGTCCATCCAGGCGGTGACTTCGGGACGGTCCGGCAGAAGGTCGGTCTCGTAGCGCAGATACTCGCTGGTGTCCTGACCCAGGCTGAGCAGGCTGCGCCGGATCCAGGTTCCGGCGCGGCGCAGACCGGTGCCCACCGTATGGGCCAGGGCATCGCCAAAGGCTGACGACAGCAGCGATTCCAGATCGGGACGGGCGAGGACAATCAACTGCGAAAACCCCTCGGCGATCTCGATGTCGCCCTCCAGAGCGACACCCTCGGGTAATCGGCCGGTGTTGGCGCCCGCCAGACGCGAAAGACTGGCCAGGCTGCCGGACAGGGTGGCCTGGGCGGGTTCGTCGGATTGCGCCAGGACCTGCAGCCCGCTGCGATGTGCGAGCAGGTAGAGCGATCGATTCAGATCCCGGGCCTGCAGGGCCAGCATCCGGCCCTGCAGGCGTTCAAGCAGGCGTTCGGCCGCGGGACTGCCGCGCAGCCTGTAATTCAACCCCTGCTCCAGCAGGGCCAGTGGCAAGGTGTCATTGATGGCCATGGTCAGGTCCGGAATCCCCGATGGACGGCAACGATGCCCCCCGTGAGATTGAAATACTGGCAGTGTGCGAAGCCGGCTTCCACCATCATCGATTTCAAGGTGTCCTGATCGGGATGCATGCGAATGCTTTCAGCCAGATAGCGGTAGCTGTCGGCATCCCCCGCGACCATTCGGCCCAGACGCGGCAGGATATTGAAGGAGTACCAGTCATAGGCCGGCTTGAGGGGCGCCAGGCGCGGCTGCGAAAACTCGAGCACCAGCGCCCGGCCGCCGGGGCGCAACACACGCACCATTTCGCGCAGTGCGGTGGCCTTGTCGGTGACGTTGCGCAGGCCGAAGCCGATGGTGATGCAGTCGACGGAGGCATCGGGAAAGGGGAGAGCCTCGGCATTGGCCTGGACGTACATCAGGTTGCCGGCATGGCCGGCGTCCACCTGCCGCTCGCGGCCGCGCCAGAGCATGGCGGCGTTGATGTCGCTCAGGACCACCCAGCCGTCGCGGCCGACCTTCGGCAGGAAGGCGCCGGCCAGATCGCCCGTTCCCCCGGCCAGATCCAGCACGCGTTCGCCGGGGCGGATACCGGCCAGGGCGACCGTGAAGCGCTTCCAGACCCGGTGCAGCCCCATCGACATGAGGTCATTCATCAGGTCATAGCGTGTGGCCACCGAGTCGAACACGCCGCGGACCCGCTGCTGCTTGTCCTCGCGGCGCACTCGCTCGAAGCCGAAGTCGGTATCGTCGCCGGGTGGCTGGTCCGGAGTCATGGGCGATGTCCTCAAGGTTGCGGTTTGCGAACGTAGCCGGCCGCCTGCAGTCGGGCCAGGTAGGCGTCCCAGTTGGTCGATTGCGCCTTGCCCAAGGCGTAGAGCTGGGCGAAGGTGTAGATGCCGCTGTCGTGGCCATCATCGAACACGAGGCGTACCGCGTAATGGCCGGTGGGCTCGATCGCGCGGATGTTGACGCTTTCCTTGCCGGCCACCAGCAGCCCCGGCCCGGCGCCATGGCCGCGCACTTCGGCGGACGGCGAGAAGACCCGCAGGTATTCGCAGGGCAGCTGAAACACCTCGCCGTTGTCGAAGGTTGCCTCCAGGACCCGAGAGGCGCGATGCAGGGTCAAGGCGGTCAGGCGTGGGGTGTCGGCGGTGTCCATGGCATCCTCCCTCAGAGGATATAGCGACTGAGGTCTTCGTCCCGCGCTACTTCAGCCAAATGGCGTTCCACATAGGCGGCGTCGACAAACACGGCCGTACCGGCGTGATCGGGTGCGTCATAGGAAATCGATTCCAGCAATCGCTCCAATACCGTATGCAGCCGGCGGGCGCCGATGTTCTCCGTGCGTTCGTTCACCTCAAAGGCGACTTCGGCCAGACGGCGGATACCGGTCGGATCGAATTCCAGCTTCACGCCTTCGGTCGCGAGCAGGGCCTGGTACTGGCGCGTGAGCGCGGCATCGGGCTCGGTGAGAATGCGTTCGAAATCCTCCACCTCGAGGGATTGCAGTTCCACCCGGATGGGCAGGCGGCCCTGCAGTTCGGGGATGAGGTCGGAAGGCTTCGCGACGTGGAAGGCACCCGAGGCGATGAACAGGATGTGATCGGTGCGCAGCGTGCCGTACTTGGTGCTGACCGTGCTGCCTTCCACCAGTGGTAGCAGATCGCGCTGCACGCCTTCGCGCGAGACATCGGCGCCGGAGGTGTGGTCGGCGCGCCGGCACACCTTGTCGATTTCATCGATGAACACGATGCCGTTTTCCTCGGCGTGGCGCACGGCTTGCTGCTTGATGTCTTCCTCGTTGACCAGGCGCGCCGCTTCTTCTTCGGTCAGCGCGGCCAGCGCCTCCTTCACCGTCAGGCGCCGCTGCCGGCTTTGCAGATTGCCGGCCAGGTTCTGGAACATCGACTGCAGCTGGCTGGTCATCTCCTCCATGCCGGGCGGTGCCATGATTTCCATGCCCACGGACGGCGCGCGGACCTCGATTTCGATTTCGCGGTCGTCGAGCGTGCCTTCGCGCAGCATCTTGCGCATCTTCTGGCGGGTATCGCTCTGATCCTTGCCGCTTGCGGCCATTCCGCGCGAGACGCCGAGCAGGGCATCGAGAATGCGTTCCTCGGCCGCATCCTCGGCCGTCATCCGTACCCCTGCGATTGCTCGTTCACGCGTCATCTTGAAAGACATTTCCACCAGGTCGCGGATGATGGTGTCGACGTCTCGGCCCACATACCCCACTTCGGTGAACTTGGTTGCCTCGACCTTGACGAAGGGTGCCCGGGCCAACTTGGCCAGGCGCCGTGCGATTTCGGTCTTGCCGACGCCGGTCGGACCGATCATGAGAATGTTCTTGGGGGTGATCTCGTGGGACAAGGGCGCAGGCACCTGCTGGCGCCGCCAGCGATTGCGCAGCGCGATGGCCACGGCGCGCTTGGCGGCCTGCTGGCCAACGATGTGCTTGTCCAGTTCCTCGGTGATTTCCCGCGGGGTCATCTGGGACATGGAATCGTTCCTCGCCCGACGCCTCAGGCGTCCAGGGCTTCGATGGTGAGCTGGTGGTTGGTATAAACGCAGATGTCGCCGGCGATATGCAGGCTTTTCTCCACGATATCGCGGGCCGGCAGTGTCGTCTCGGTCACGAGGGCACGTGCGGCGGCGAGAGCGTAGTTGCCGCCCGATCCGATGGCCATGATGGCATCGGGGGGCTCGATGACATCGCCGTTGCCGGTGATGATCAAGGAGGCCTGGGCGTCGGCGACGCACATCAAGGCTTCCAGCCGGCGCAGCATCCGGTCGGTGCGCCAGTCCTTGGCGAGTTCCACGGCGGCGCGTGTGAGGTGGCCGCTGTGGGCCTCGAGTTTGGCCTCGAAGCGTTCGAACAGGGTGAAGGCATCTGCCGTGCCACCGGCGAAACCGGCCAGAACGCGTTCTCGGTAGAGCCGGCGAACCTTGCGCGCGTTGGCTTTCATGACGGTGTCGCCCATCGAGACCTGGCCATCGCCGCCCATGGCCACTCGGCCATCGCGGCGTACCGAAAGAATGGTGGTGCCGTGGAACTGCTGCATCGCGCCTCGTCCTGATGCGCCGGCTGGCGGCGGAAAGTCAAAGAAGCGATTCTACTGCATGCCGTCCGGCTTGGGGCGCCGCCGATGGGCGCGCGGGTGCGCGCGATCATAGCCTTGCGCCAGATGCTGGAAATCCAGATGGGTATAGATCTGCGTGGTGGAAAGACGCTGATGGCCGAGCAGCTCCTGGACCGCCCGCAGGTCGCCGCTGGATTCAAGCAGATGGGTGGCGAAGGCGTGGCGCAGCAGGTGGGGATGGACATGCTGGGGCAAGCCCTGCGTGATGGCGCGTTGGGCCAGGATGCGCTGCACGCTGCGCGGACCGAGCCGTGCACCGCGATGATTGACGAAGACCGCGCGCTCCCCGGCGCGCGCCAGTTGCGGGCGCCGGCCGAGCCAAGCCTCGAGGGCCTCGCAGGCCTTGCGGCCGACCGGAACCTGCCGCATCCGACTTCCCTTGCCCATGACCCGAACCTCGGCCGTCGCCAGATCCAGATCGGTGAGATCGAGCCCCACCAGTTCGCTGAGGCGCAGGCCGCTGGAGTAGAGCAGTTCACACAACGCGCGATCACGCCACTGCAGTGGGGTCTGCGGTCGATCTTCCATCAGCCGGTTGGCGCTGTCCGGATCGAGCAGCGCGGGAAGTGACTGGGCGCGGCGTGGGGCGCGCAAGTGCTGGGCCGGATTGTGACCGATCCGGCCGGTTTGGCGCAGGTGGCGATAGAAGCTGCGAACGGCCGACAAGCGCCGCGCCAAGGTGCGGGGATTGAGGCCCCGAGTGTATCCCTCGGCCAGCCATTGCTGCAGGGGTGGCGCGCTGTCGGGCCAGCTCTCGAGTTGTTGCGCTGCGCACCAGTCCCGAAGCGCGCCGAGGTCGCGGCGATAGGCTGCGAGAGTGTGCGCCGAATGCCGCTGACCGCGCTCCAGTCCGGTCAGAAACCCCTCGAGATCGTCATTCATGACGGGCTGTCGGCTTCCAAAGCCGCTCCGGCCAGATCGCCCAGGCGTCGCAGCACGGCTGTGCCCATGTGCAAGTGAAAGCGATGTGGGTCCTGGCTGCCGATGAGGAGCACGCCGGTGCCTTTCGGGAGCGGAATCAGCGCGGCCGAGGCGGGCGGCGGGTGGGGTGCGCGGAACATCCATCCGGCCAGTGCGGCCTCCAGCGGGCCGCAGCGCGGTTCCCCGGTCGCCGGCGGACCGGGCCACTCTTCCAGCGCCAGGCAAAGCGGGTCGAGGTGTGTGTGCTGCAGAGCCGGATGGGCGGCGGGCATAGCCAGGCGCACCATGTCGGCATGGAAATGGCGCACCATCGCCTCCACCAGCTGGCCCAGGCGGGTCTTGAGGTCGGGGATCCGCAGCAGCGTCAGCGCCAGCTCGTGGGTCTTGTCCAGCAGGGCCTCGTTCTGGCGTGCGTGGCGCAACAGTTCGTCCAGCGTGCCTTCCAGCCGCAGATTGCGTTCGCGCAGCACCTGGACCTGCCGTTCAATCAGCGAGGCGGCTTTGGGTCCAGCGCCGTGGGGGATCACCAGATCGGCCAGGATGTCGGGATGCTGGTCGAGCAGCGTGGGGTGGGCACGCAGGTAGGCCAGCACGCGATCGCGCTCTTCCTGATCAGCCGGCGGAAGCGGCGGCATGGCCATCAGCCCGGCGGATGGGGCAGATGCCCGTCGAAGACCCGCACCGCTGGGCCTGTCATCCAGACGGGTTCGCCCGCTCCTGCCCATCGGATCTGCAGTCGTCCGCCCGGCAGGTCGACCTTGACCTCCGGTGCGAGCTGGCCCCACAGCCGGCCGACGACCATCGCGGCGCAGGCGCCGCTGCCACAGGCCAGAGTCTCGCCGCTGCCGCGCTCGTAGACCCGCAGGCGAATATGATCCGGCGCCACGTGTTCCATGAAGCCGACGTTCACGCCTTCGGGAAAATCCGGTAACGACTGGATGGCTGGTCCGGTTTGCGCGACCGTCGCGGTGGCCACCGAATCGACCGCCAGCACGGCATGCGGATTGCCTAGCGACACGGCCCCGATGGTCCACTGTTCGTCGGGACCGATCCGGTAATGTGTGGCCTGCGCTGCGGCACGCAGCGGAATCTGCTCGGGATCGAAGCGTGGGATGCCCATGTTCACGCGCACTGCATCGTCGCCTTCCAGATAAAGCCGCAGCAGACCCGAAGCGGTTTCCACCGCGATCTCACGTCGGTCGGTGAGGCCTTCCTCGACAACGAAGCGGGCAAAGCACCGCGCGCCGTTGCCGCACTGGCTCACCTCGCCCCCGTCGGCATTGAAGATTCGGTAGCGGAAATCGGCATCGGGATGCCGAGCACTCTCCACCACCAGAATCTGGTCGCAACCGACCCCGAAATGGCGGTCGGCCAGCCAGCGTGCCTGCTCCGGTCGAAGTTCGACGGGTTGGCGTACAGCATCGATGACGATGAAGTCATTGCCCAGCCCGTGCATCTTGGTGAATCGCCATCCCATGGTGGTTAGCTTACCTGTGTGGTGGGTGTGCGCAACCGATCCTCGAACAACGGCCGCATCAGCTCGTCGAGTTCACCGCGTGCGGCCACGCCGGGCAATCCCATGCCCGGGGCGTAATCCAGAATATGCTGGAGATCCAGGATACGGTAGCCGTTCTCGACCAGGGCCAGCCGCTCGAGGCCGATGAGTGCCGGGTGAATCTCGCCGCAGGCGCGAGCCAGTGCGGTCAGTTCCCGGCGCAGGCCGATGAGGTAATTGGCGGTCCGTACGGATTTGAGGGCCGGGTCCAGACCGCGTGTCCGCCAGGGGGTATGGGTGGTGATTCCGGTCGGGCAGCGTCCCGTGTGGCATTTCTGAGACTGGATGCAGCCGATGGCGAGCAGCGCTTCCCGGCCCACGTTGATCAGGTCGCAGCCCATGGCGAGCCCCCACAGCGCGGCATCCGGTAACCCGAGCCGGGCCGAGCCGATGAAGGTCACCCGACTGGTCAGGCCATGCTGGTGGAAGATCTTGTAGACCAGTGGAAATGCCGCCTTGAACGGCAGCGCGACGCGATCGGTGAATACCAGCGGGGCGGCTCCGGTGCCCCCTTCGCCGCCGTCCACGGTGATGAAATCGACGCCGCGCTGGCCCGACGCCATGAGCGAGGCGAGCGTTTCCCAGAAATCCGGATCGCCGACGGCGGATTTGATACCGACCGGCAAGCCGGTGGCGTCAGCCAGATGCTCGACAAAATCGAGCAGTGTATCGATATCACTGAAAGCGCCATGGCGGGCCGGGCTTTTGCAGTCGATGCCCGGCCGGATCCCGCGCGTCGAGGCGATCTCCGGGGTGACCTTCACGCCTGGCAGCAGTCCGCCGAGGCCCGGCTTGGCGCCTTGACTGAGTTTGATCTCGAGTGCCCGCACCGGCGCGCCGCTGTCCAGCGTGCGCTGAAGCGCCGCGAGGCTGAAGGCGCCGTGTTCGTCGCGGCATCCGAAGTAGCCCGTCCCGATCTGGAAGACGATGTCCGCGCCGTTGTGATGATAGGGGCTGAGTCCACCTTCCCCGGTGTTGTGCAGGCAGCCGGCCAGATGGGCGCCGCGATTCAGGGCTTCGACCGCTACGCCGCTCAGCGCACCGAAGCTCATCCCCGAGACATTCACGATCGACGCCGGACGGAAGGCGTGGCGGCGCTCCCTCGCCGCGCCCATGACCTTGGCGGAGGGTAGCGGATAGCCGGCTTGATCCACGGCGTCGCCGGGATGGAACTGGGCCAGGGGAAAGGTGTGGTGTCGAATGACGAGCGCGCCCTCGCTGTGCTCGAGGTCCTGGTCGGTGCCGAAGGCGAATTGATTGTTCTGGCGCTTGGCGGTGGCATAGACCCAGCGCCGCTGATTTCGGCTGAACGGGCGCTCCTCGTCATTGCTGGTGACGATGTACTGACGCAACTCCGGACCAAAGCTTTCGAGCAGGTAACGGAAATGCCCGACCAAGGGATAGATGCGCAAAATGGCATGTCGTCGCTGGATGATGTCGCGCACCGCCAATGCGGCGAGGGCGATGCCGAAACCCACGGTGAGCCAGATGCCAATGGCCATGATGATCCCGTCTCCGCTGATGGTGTATCCCGCCCAAACTGCAGGGCTGTTGGCATTGTTTTGCACGGCTCAGGGACTGCGGTCTTGTCCAGGCCCCTCCCTTTGTCGCGGGATGAGGCCTATCATACGCCCCTACATGTCACGTACCTGCCGACAATTTTCTTTCCTGCGCTCCTGGACGGTTCCATGAAGACGCCGCATCTGCCGTCTCTTCCGGCTTTGCCCGCCTCGATCACCAAGACACCGGGATTGGCGCCGCTTGCGGCGCTGGGTGTGGTGTATGGCGACATCGGGACGAGCCCCTTGTATGCCCTGCGCGAATGTTTTTCGCCGCATTTCGGGGTTTCTTTAACCGCAGCGCATGTGCTGGGTGTCCTGTCGCTCATCTTTTGGGCGCTTATTCTGATTGTCTCCCTGAAGTATCAGGTTCTGGTGCTGCGTGCAGACAACCGTGGCGAGGGCGGAATTCTGGCCTTGCTTGCGTTGCTCAATCCTTGGCGGACGCTGGGGCAGGGCCGAACGGCGGCCTGGGTGATGGCCCTTGGCGTGTTCGGAGCGGCGCTACTGTACTGCGACGGCATGATCACGCCGGCCATCTCGGTGCTGAGCGCCGTGGAAGGCCTCAAGATCGCAACGCCGGCCGCCGGGCCGTTCGTGGTGCCCCTGACCTTGGTCATTCTCGCGATCCTGTTCGCACTGCAGCGGTTCGGAACCGCCCGGGTGGGCACCGTCTTCGGGCCGGTGATGTTGCTGTGGTTCGCCACGCTGGCCATTCTCGGCCTCAAGGGAATCAGCCACAATCCCGGGGTTCTGGTCGCACTCAATCCCTGGTATGGCCTGAATTTCCTGCTCAGCGAGGGCAAGACCGCCCTGCTGGTGCTCGGCGGCGTCTTCTTGGTGGTGACCGGCGCCGAGGCACTCTACGCCGATCTGGGTCACTTCGGGCGCCGGCCCATTCGCCAGGCCTGGTTTGTGCTGGTGTTGCCGGCGCTGGTGCTGAACTATCTCGGGCAGGGCGCGCTGGTGCTGGCGGATCCGGCCGCGATCGAGAATCCGTTTTACGCCCTGGCACCACGCTGGGCGCTCTATCCGCTTGTAGCGTTGGCGACCCTGGCCACGGTCATCGCATCCCAGGCGCTGATTTCCGGCGTGTTTTCGCTGGTGCGGCAGTCCATCCAGCTGGGTGTGATGCCGCGGATGCGCATTGTCCAGACCTCCCCTTCGGAAATCGGTCAAATCTACGCGCCCGCAGCGAACTTCGCCCTCATGCTGGCCTGTATGGCCCTGGTTCTGGCGTTTCGCACCTCAGGGAATCTGGCAGCAGCTTATGGTGTCGCCATTACCATCACCATGCTGATCACCTCGGGATTGATCTACTTCACCATGCGGCGGGTCTGGCTCTGGTCGGGACCGGTTTCGGGGTTGATCGCCGGCGCCTTGATCTTCATCGAGCTGCCGTTTCTGCTGGCCAATCTGCACAAGCTGCATGAAGGCGGCTGGGTGACCCTAGGTGCTGCGGGCGTGCTGTTTTTTATCATGCGCACCTGGGATGAAGGCCGGCGCAACCTGATCACCCGGCTGCGCGCCGAATCCGAGCCGCTCGATACGCTGTTCGACCGCCTCGATCATCACAAGCCGGTTCGGCTGCCGGGAACGGCGATTTTCCTGACTGCGCCCCGGCTGGGCGCACCGCCGTCGCTGCAGTATCTGCTGAAGCACACCCATGCCCTGCATGAGCGCGTGATCCTGCTGACCGTGTTGATCGAGGAAACCCCGCGGGTGCCCCCGGGCCAGCGCATCGAGTGGACTCCGCTGGGTCATGGCTTCGACCGGCTGCTGATTCATTACGGTTTCATGCAGAGTCCGGACCTGCCTGCCGCTTTGGCGCAGGCGCGGCGGGCGGGACTGTCCATCGACCTGTCGGAGACCACCTTTTTCATCGGCCGGGAAACGCTGGTCATCGACCGCAACATTTCCTGGTATCAGCGCTTGCGTGAGCGGATCTACGCCTTCATGTTCCGCAACAGCATGCGGGCCATCGATTTCTACAAGATTCCGCCTGAGCGGGCGGTCGAGATCGGGATCTGGGTCGCGGCCGAACCGCCCGAGATGCGCACCGCCTGATCCACTCGTTCGCGCCCAGGAGAGCAGGACATGCAGACGCCCAAGCGACTTGCCGACTATACCCCACCGCCGCTGGAGCTCCGGTCCATCCACCTGACGATCCGCTTTGCCGAACAGGTGGAGGTGATCGGCGAGCTGGCGGTCGCCCCGCGCCCGGGCCGGTCGCCGGATTCCGTTCTGGTGCTGGACGCCGAGGACCTGGAAGTGCTGGAGGTCGCGGTCGACGGCCGCGTGCTGTCACCGCAGGACTACCGCTACGACGGGGCTCATCTGGAGATTCCCTGGCCCGAGACCAGCGTCCGTACCCGTGTGCGCATCGATCCGGATCGCAACACGCGCCTGGAGGGACTGTTTCCCTGCGGCGGCGGTTATTTCACCCAGTGCGAGGCCGAAGGCTTTCGCCGCATCACGCCGTATCTGGACCGGCCGGATGTGCTGGCGCCCTTCGAGGTGACGTTGCACGCCGACCGGCAGCGCTTTCCCATCCTGCTCGCCAACGGCAACTGCGTCGAGACCGGCATCGAGGGCGATCGGCATTGGGCGCGTTGGGTCGATCCCTACCCCAAGCCGGCCTACCTGTTCGCGGTGGTTGCCGCCGATCTGGCCTGCGTCGAGGATCGGTTCGTCACCGCCTCGGGGCGCGAGGTGGCGCTGGCCTGCTATGTGGCCCACGGTCTCGAGGACCGCTGCGGCCATGCGCTGGATTCGCTCAAGGCCGCGATGCGCTGGGACGAGGAAAACTACGGGCGGGAATACGATCTGGACCGTTACATGATCGTGGCGGTATCCGATTTCAACATGGGCGCCATGGAGAACAAGGGGCTCAACATCTTCAACAGCCAGTTCGTGTTGGCGCGGCCCGATACGGCCACGGACGACGATTATCACCACATCGCCTCGGTGGTCGCGCACGAGTATTTCCACAACTGGACGGGCAACCGCATCACCTGCCGCGACTGGTTTCAGCTCAGCCTGAAAGAAGGACTGACGGTGTTTCGCGATCAGTGTTTTTCTGCCGATCAGCCCGGCGGCGCCGTGCAGCGAATTCGCGATGTGGCGCGGCTGAAGGCGATGCAGTTTCGGGAGGATGCCGGGCCGTTGGCTCACCCGGTGCGGCCCGAAAGCTATCTCGAGATCAACAATTTCTACACCGCCACCGTCTACGAGAAAGGCGCCGAGGTGGTGCGGATGATGGCCAACACCCTGGGGCCGGCGGCCTTTCGCCGCGGGATGGACCGATATTTCGATCGCCATGACGGACAGGCGGTGACGGTCGAGGATTTCGTCGACGCGCTCGGCACGGACAGCGGGCAGGATCTGTCCGATTTTCTCATCTGGTACCGCCAGGCCGGCACGCCGCGTCTGGCCGTCCGGGGCGTTCACGATCCGGCCAATCGCACCTACACCCTGGAATTTTGCCAGCATACCCCACCCACCCCCGGACAGCCGGACAAGCAGCCCGTGCCGATTCCGGTGAGACTGGCGCTGCTCGACGCCTCGGGCGAACCGTTACCGCTACGCTTGAGTGGTGAGGATCGCGCCAACGGCCATGAGCGGGTGCTGGTGGTTCGCGAGGCTACGACCCGCTTCTGCTTCGAGGATGTCGCCGTGCCACCGGTGCCGTCGTTGCTGCGGGGATTTTCCGCGCCAGTGCACTTGGCCGACGATCTGACCCTGGCCGACCGGTTGCATCTGCTGCGACATGATCGCGATCCCATGGTGCGCTGGCAGGCGGCCCAGCAGGTCTGGATCGCCGCCCTGCAGCAAGCGATGACCTCCACCGCATCGGCGGGCCTTGCGCCGGCGGCGATTGCCGGATTCGCCAGTGTGCTGGACGATGCCGCGCTCGACCCGACGCTGGCTGCCGAGCTGCTGGCGCTGCCGGCGTATGAGACCCTGCTGGATGCCTTCGCCCCGGCCGACCCCTACCGTCTCGAATCGCTGCGCCAGCAGTTGCGCAGCCAGCTGGCCCGGGAACTGGAGTCACGCTGGGCCGCGCGCTATGCCGCTCTGGCGGGACGCGACGATCCCGCAGCACGGGCCCTGCGCAATCGCTGCCTGCAATTTCTGATGGCCGATGGTCTGGAAGTGTCCTACCGCGGCCTCTGCCGACGCCAGTTCGACGAAGCCGGAACCATGACCGAGCGCCTGACCGCACTGGCTCTGCTGGTCGATCATGGCGGCGAAGATGCCGAGTCAGCACTGGCGGCGTTTCACGAGCGCCACGCCCACGACGATCTGGTGCTGGACAAGTGGTTCCGCATTCAGGCCCAGGCGCGTCACGGCGCGGCCCTGGCTCGGCTGGATGCCCTCATGGCGCATCCCGCTTTCCGGTTGACGCAGCCCAACAAGGTGCGTGCCGTGGTGGGGGCGTTCGCTCATGGCAATCCGCTGCATTTCCATGCGCCGGACGGGAGTGGGTACGCGTGGGTTGCCGACCGGATTGCGGCGCTGGTTTCGCTCAATCCGCAGCTGGCGGCGCGGCTGGCCGGCGTATTCGCCGGTTGGCGTGATCTGACGCCGCCTTCCCGGGACCTCATGCGGGCGCAACTCGTGCGGCTGGCCGACCTCCCCGGGTTGCCGCCGGATCTGATCGAGGTGCTGGGCAAGGCGCTGGCCGACAACTGACCGACGCCGGGTGACAAGAGGGGATCAGCGCTCGCTGGTGCCGGTTATCCGGAAATCGGCGGGCTGAAGCAGTGGTTGTGCCGCGGCCAGGATCAGGCTCGCCCAAAGCCGCCGCAACTCGATCTGGGCCGGCAAGGGGCGGGACAGCAGCAGCACTTGGCGATGGCCTTGAACCGGGTCCGCCAGGATGCGTTCGAATCGATCGACGCCCGCCTGTTCGAGTCGCGCCATCACACCGGGCAGCGTTTCCGGTCCGGTGAGCGAGGTAATGTCCGACCAGCCTGGCGCACCACATTCAGTCGGCAGATCGGGCGGAAGATGGGTCTGGTAGTGATCCAGCTCGCCGGTTGCAGAGAGGCTCCAGAAGAGGGCGCTGCGCGCACCGAGGTCGGCCTGCAGGATGCCCACCCATGCATTCGGAGCGAGTCGGAGCTGGAGGGTTTCAAGGACGATTCTCGCCGCAACATCCGGCTGCGGCTGGCTCTGCAGCTGCTGGAGGACCCGATTCAGGCCTCGGAAGAGGTCATTTGCAAGCCGGGAATCGTCGGTTTGCACCGGCGGTTCCAGCACGGCAGCAATCGCTTGAATATGATGGTCATGGCCCCGAACCGGAAGCACGCACAGGCTCCCGAGCGGCGATTCGCTCCCGCTTCGGCCGGTAAGCGCAATGGCGATGCACCCGTCGGCCTTGAGCGCGGGTTGCAGAAACTCCCGCTGCGCGGTCGGGCTCAGCGGATGTCCGTCCTGAAAGCGGCCATAGCGATCGATGAGCTGACGCATCTCCGGCCCGGTGCCTGTCCGCGCAGCTTGGTTGCTCCATAGACACAGGCCTTGGTTTGTCCAGAGCCAGAGCGGCCGAGGCAACGATTCGAGGAGTTGCAGCTCCAGCTCGCCCCGCATGCCGGTATCCTCGGCGGCTGCTTCGCGCGGACGGCAGCTCAGCAAATCGTGTACCGAGCGGCCGAGCAGGAAGCGACGGACCAGAAAAACGAGCGGGACGATCGTCTTGTCCGAGCCCTCGGTCCGGGTTTCGATTCGGGTTTCGATTCGAGCCGTTCGCGGATGCCGGGGGTCCATCTCCTTGATCTGTCCGAGCAGGTCGGGCAGATCCTGAACTGGAATGTGAGCGAGCAGATCGTATCCCTGGAGCGCGCGTGGATCCGGTTGATCGAACAGCGTAGAAAAAGCGGGATTGCAGGCAAGGACTTTTCCCTTGCGCGCCAAGGCAAGCGGGGCGGGTGCCTGTTCGAGCAGGAGGCGTAGCACGGTTTCGCGCCGACGGCTTGCCATGTTCTGGCGGACCAGCCAGAAGGTCCAGAACAGTGTTGCGAATAGAATGAACAGGCTGTTGTTCAGGGTCCGCAGCACGGGCAGCATGACTGGATCGGGCGCGGCGATGCGCAACAGGCTTTCACTGAAGTTCAGCCAGCCGAGACTGAGGCCGACGAACAGCAGCGGCAGACTCAACAGGCCAAGCCATCGAGAGATCGGCCGACGCGGGAGCAACTGTTGGGGGGCCGGATCGGGCGTGCGCATTGAAGGTCTCGTCGCGGGGAGCTTGATCGATGGCCGATCCCTGGCCCACCAGCAGCCGGGCAGTCCCGTTGCTCGATGCAGAGCTGCTATTGTAACAGAGCCATGGGGCGGGCTGGGCGCGTCTCCCGCCGGCGTGAGCAGGGGATGTCACGGAAGTGTCATCCCGCGTTGATGTAATACGAACGCTTTTTGGACGCAGTGGATGGATTTCCATGGAAAACAAGACCGTTCTGATCGTGGACGATGAGAAGGCCGTTCGTCAGATGGTGGCTTTTTCGCTGTCACGGGAAGGGTTCACCGTTCTTGAAGCGGGGGATGCAACCGAAGCCCGTGCTCAGGTCGCCGATGGACGACCGCAAGTGATCTTGCTCGACTGGATGCTGCCGGGGATGTCTGGGCTTGAATTCGCCCGCACGCTGCGCAAGGACAGCCTGGCCCGGGAAATCCCGATCATCATGCTGACTGCCCGCACCGAGGAAGACGATAAGATCCGGGGCCTCAATGTCGGTGCTGACGATTATGTGACCAAGCCGTTTTCGCCGCGCGAGCTGATTGCCCGAATCCACGCGGTGATTCGCCGGAGCATCAACAGCAGCAACGAGGAAATTCTCGAAGCGGCAGGGATGCGGCTCGATGTCACGAGCCATCGGGTAGCGATCGGGGACGAGAAGGTGAGCCTGGGGCCAACCGAGTTCCGCCTGCTGCATTTCTTCATGGGACATCCGGATCGGGTATACAGCCGCAGCCAACTGCTGGATCGCGTCTGGGGACCCAGCGTGTACGTGGAGGAACGCACCGTGGATGTCCACATCCGGCGACTGCGCAAGGTGCTCGAAAGTCATGGCGTCGCGCATCTGGTACAGACCGTGCGAGGGGCGGGATACCGTTTTTCTGTACAGGGTTGAGCCGTGCAGCCTTGGGGTCGAGAGTGGTGGCGGCTGTTCTTGATATTGGTCGTCACGGGCGGTATGGGCGCTTGGTTCGACGCGCTCTCGTGGGGTTTGTGCGCCGGATTGGCGATCAGCCTGGTCTGGCAGCTCTGGCAGCTTCGCCGCTTCGAGTTGTGGCTGATGGGGCGCGGCCCGCGACTGGACGAGGGACGGCATGATATCTGGGCCGAGGTGGCCGGTCAGGTATTGCGCATCAAACGCCGGAGCCAGAAGCGAAAGCGCAGACTTTCCCTGATTCTGAAGCAATTCCTGAGATCCACCGCGGCGCTTCCCGATGGAACGGTGGTCCTGTCGGCCGATTCGCGCATCGTCTGGTTCAATCACGCCGCGCAGCGCCTGTTGGGATTGCGTTCACCGCACGACACGGGTCAGTGGGTCGCGAATCTGATCCGTGCCCCGGCCTTCGTCCGCTATCTGGACGACGCAAGCTATGACCAGACGGTCGAGATTCCGTCTGCGCATGAGCCCGATACCACGCTTTCCCTGCAGATCGTGCCTTATGGCGACGATCAGCGTTTGCTGGTGGTACGCGATGTAAGCCGGGAACGCCGTCTCGATCAGGTGCGCAAGGACTTCGTGGCCAATGCTTCCCATGAGTTGCGCACGCCGCTCACGGTCTTGAGCGGCTATGTGGAAATGCTGCTTGATGACGTCGGCCGGGATCACTCGGCTTGGGCTGGTCCGCTCACGGATATGCGTGAACAGACCGTTCGGATGGAGCAGTTGCTGGCCGACCTGTTGCTTCTGTCGCGTCTGGACGAGTCACCGCGCGCTGCGGCGATGCAGCCGGTTGATTTGACCCATTTGCTGCGGCGCTGCTGCGCCGAAGGGGCCCGGGTTGCCGCGGACAAGGTGACGATCGAGGCCGAGATCGACGAGTCATTGGTGCTGCGTGGCGTGGAAGGGGAGTTGCGCAGTATCTTCGATAACCTGATCTCGAATGCAGTGAAGTACACCGCTCCGGGCGGTAAGGTTCGTCTCAAGGCGGCGCGCGTCGGCGAGGGCTTGCAGGTGGAAGTCGTCGACACCGGGATCGGAATCGCGCCGGAGCATTTGCCGCGTCTGACCGAGCGGTTCTATCGCGTCGATGGCGGGCGCGGGCGTGACCAGGGCGGAACCGGCCTGGGTTTGGCGATCGTCAAACACGCCCTTCAGCGGCATGACGCTCAACTCCTTATTCAAAGCCAGCAGGGCGTTGGCAGCCGCTTTCAATGCCTGTTTCCCGCGCATCGGGTATTGGCCGTGAGCGCCCTCGAAAACTGCGGTTGAACCCAACCCGTTTCTTAGCGCGATCGATGCGCGCCGGCCCTGGCCGCGGGGGTGTATCCCGCATGCCCGAGCGGGTCGGTCGTCTGTCACCAGATTGTCATGATCCCGGTGCATGCTGGGCCCGCGCGGATGACCGGGGATCGGTGCGCCGATGCGCGCCCGCCGAGGTTCATGGGTCGTGGGTCTTTCCGCAGCGCGCCCGCCCTCAATCTGCGGATTTCGATCGCGCATAAGCGCTCTGCGCCTCGGTATGGCGCATTTCCAATGGAGGATTTTCGGTGTTGCAGCACCTCAGTAAGTTCCTGGTCATGGCCTGTCTGTTGACCCTTGGCGCCTGCGCCAACCCCCAACTGCGTCTGTATGACGGCGGTCAAAAGCCGGATTCCAAAATCGCGTTGGTTACGCTGCCCGAAGCGATTGAGGCGGCGCGTCTGAATGGGGTCGAGGTGAAGGGCGCCAGCGGGTTGTGGACCCGAGGCGACAAGGTGCTGGAACTGACCCCCGGCCGCTATGAACTGCTGGCGTTCTACCGCGAGGTGTGGGAACACGGTGATTCTCATGATGTGCTTCGTTCGGATCCGGTTTTGTTCGTGATCGAGGCAAAGCCCGGTGAACAGTATCGGGTCGAGTACGTACATCCGGACAACTATGCGCAAGCCAGGCAATTGGCGGCGGATTTCAGCGCCGTACTCGTCAACGAAGCCACGGGCAAGCGAACCGCCTCGCAGCCAAGCGGCGTGCGATTTCCGACAGGGCTGATGGCCCAGTTCAGCGGTGCCAGCGAACTGGAATCGGCCGATGGTCAGGCCCGCCCTGGGCAGCAACAAGTCATCGAGCCAATGGGAGCGGCGGCCGCGCGGTCTGTGTCGCCTGAGCCTGTCACCGATCAGCGGGCTGCCGAACGCGCCGCTTCTCCCGCGACACCGCGGGATGCGGACTGGGTCGGTTTGATGCAGGCCTGGTGGAAGCAAGCCAGTCCCGCAGAGCGGCGCGCATTTCTACGTTGGGTTGGTGAGCAGCCGAACTGATGGCTCGCCGGGTAAATCATTGATAGACCCGAACATTCCAGGATTGTTCCGCGAGCGGCTTGGTATTTCATCAATTTGTCATATTTTTGAAAGGAAAATTTCACCGCTTCGCCCCATACTTTGCCCGATTCTTGGGGCCGGCGATGCGGTATTGCGTACGTTTCGGTAACCGAAGTGGATCAGGCAACCATTCGAGGCCGCGAGGCACTCGACAGGCGCAAATCATCCGATTCAGGGCGTTGTGAAGGGAGATTTCAGTGAAGAAGAATCTAGTCGCAGTAGCTATGGGAAGCCTTATGGTATTGCCGGGTGCAGCCCTGGCTGACGTCAAGGTCTATGGCCGATTCAATGTTGGCCTGGATGGACAGAAAGATGAGATCGGGCTGGATTCGAAGGAAGGGAGCACGACCTGGCGCCTGCAGGACCAGAACAACTCCTCGCGCCTGGGCTTCAAGGGCAGCCATGACATCGGCATGGGCGACATGTCGGTGATCTATCAGTTGGAATATGGCACCAATCCCGATGGCAGCGAGAGCGACGAGTTCTCGGAGCGGAACATTTTCATGGGGCTCCAAGGCGCCTTCGGGACCGCCAAGGTCGGTAAATTCGATACGCCGGTCAAAGAAATCGGCAGCAAGGCCGACCAGTTCAACGACGAGTCCATTGGCGACATCACCAATCTGATGGTGGGTGAGACCCGCGCCAACAACATGATCCAGTACAACACGCCCAAGCTGGGCAACCTGGTGACCCTCACCGCCGCAGTGGCGCCGGGCGAAGGGCGCGAAGCGCTCGACAATGCCAATGACGAGGACAACGGCGTTGCCGATACCTATTACGCGTCGGCAGAACTCGAACAAGGACCGTTTTATGCTGCGGTGGCCTATGCCGGTGATCAGGCAGGCAGTCTGAAATTCGATGGAAGTACCGTTGGGGTCGACATTCTCCGCGCCACGGTTGCGGTCGAATTGATGGAAGCCCTGGAAATCGGTGCACTCTATCAGCAGGCCAAAGGCATCGATCAGGATAATGGCGTTCAGGGCGGCGATGCCGAAGAGACTTCCTGGTTGGGTTCGATTGCCTACAGCTACGAAGCCTTCAAATTCAAGGTTCAGTATGGTCAGACTTCCGGTGATCAGACCGACATCGACCGCACCGAGCTCGCAGTTGGGATCGACTACAAGCTCAGCAAGGCGCTGACTGCGCAGGCCTACTACGTGACCTATGAAGACGAAGGCCGTACGGTTGGCGGCATCGACGATCCTCAGACCGACAGCTATGGTTTGGGCCTGGTCTTCAAGTTCTGAATGAGGTGAACGCATCGTTCGGGCATCCGAACGGTGTGGAGATCATCGGGGGTGGATCGCATATCTGCGATCCACCCCCTTTTTTGGTCGTCCCTGAAAGCCGCCAGCCACCGGTGGGCGGTCATGGATCAGCGCAGCCGGATTCAACGCGTACAACAGCGCCGAATGTCACATACGCCGGTCTAAAATGGCTGGAATGGTGACCGTGCATTGATCGGGGCTGCGAGGCAGGCATGGACGAGGTGAACCGAAACGCGCCGGATACACGCGCCGGCGAAAGTGTCGGGGCGAGGCTGGAAGTGCATGCCTTGCAGGTCAGCACGCACGCGGGCATGGGTCTGCTGCATCCCATGAGTTTCGCTTTGCCGGCGGGTGTGATCACCGCGTTGATCGGACCTGAAGGGGCTGGAAAAACGCTCCTGTTGCGGACCCTGTTCGGACTGACGCTTGCTGTCGGTCGCCTGGACGTTGCCGGAGCGGTCATTTTGCCGGACCGAACCGCACTGGCCCTCGATGACGCGGAATACGCTGAATCGGTGCGCCGGTCCATGGTATGGATTCCCAGCGCTCCGGCGGTACTGCCGGGTACACTGCGCGACAACCTCGTCTATGGTCTGCGACTGCAGGGCGAACGCAAGCTGAGCGATCCGGTCCAATCGATATTGGATCGATTGGGTCTTTCTGAGTCGTGGTCCCCGCGCTTGCATCGATGCGCGAGTGAGCTGAACGGTGAACAGCGCTATCTACTGGCGTTGGCGCGCAGTTTGATCGTCGATCCCCGGGTGGTGTTGGTGGATGTTCCCGCGATGTCTCTGAGTCCCGCTGCAACAGGTCGAATGGAGACATTGCTGCAAGACCTGCAACAGGATCGTGTGATTCTGATGGCCACGCACAATCTGTCTCAAGCCGCTCGCTTGTCCGAGATGTGCTTGTTTCTTCACGCGGGGCGAGTCATGGAGTGCAGTCCTACCGATCGCATGTTTACCTGCCCGGAACGGCGGGAAACCGAATGGTACTTGACTGGGCGGTATGGCTCGGCGCAATTGACCCAATCGAAGGTATGGAGGAATCATGGAAGCCGGTGACATTGCCCAGCACACGTCCCGCCGTTACAACGAAGAGCTTGAAGGGATCCGCAGCCGGGTACTGGCGATGGGCGGCGCAGTCGAAGACCAGATCGATCAGGCTATGCGGGCACTGGTCGGGGCCGACAGTCAGCTGGCTGAAGAGGTGGTCGCTGCCGATCATCGCATCAACATGCAGGAGGTCACGCTGGATGAGGAATGCAACCGCATTCTCGCCCGCCGTCAGCCTGCCGCGGGCGACCTGCGACTGATTATCACGATCCTCAAGATCATCACCGATCTGGAGCGCGTGGGCGACGAGTCCTGCAAGATTGCGCGGATGGCTGCACAACTGAGCCAGATGGAGCGGTCTCCGCATTGCTATCAGGCCTTGGAGCATCTGGCCGCGCGCGCGCGCGCCATGCTGACCGACGCGCTCGATGCCTTTGCCCGCATGGATCCGCGTGCTGCGTTGCAGGTTGTGCATGCGGATGAGGAAGTCGATCGCGAATATGAAGCGATCTGGCGCCAGAACATCACTTTCATGATGGAAGATCCGCGTACCATTCGTCGTATGCTGGATATCATCTGGTGCGCGCGCGCCTTGGAGCGGGTCGGGGACCATTCCCGTAACATCGCCGAGTATGTGATTTTTCTGGTCGGTGGGCGCGATGTCCGACACATTTCACTGCAGGAGATGCGGGCCGCGGTGGATCGTTTGCATCCGCCCGAGCCGTCGGCCCCGTGAGCTCTGAGCAAAAAAAAGCGCCCCGATGGGGCGCGAAGTGCGAGAGAGGGAGATCGTGGAGGATCTAGTGCACACAAGCTGTGTGCGAAAGACTATAAGCACAGATTACGCCAGCTTGATTTCATATCGATGAATCAATATGTTGAAATAGCCACGCCGGATTAGCGCTCAGCCGCAGGCGGCTTGCGCGATCCGGTGTGGTGCACTCCGGCATCACGGTATCCTCCGATTGGTGCAGCGACAGGATTTTCCTCTTGCCTTCATTACGACCTCGTTTCCTCGGTGTCGGCCCATGGGTAATCTGGGTCGGCGTGCTCGTCCTGAGCGCAGTGGCCGTTTATGCGGCATACCTCGATCACACGATCATCGCGCGTTTCGAAAGTCGGCGCTGGTCTCTGCCGGCGCAGGTATACAGCCGCCCACTGGAGCTCGGGGTGGGCGAGGTGGTCGATCGCGACCAGGTGGTGCGCGCGTTGCAACGGGCGGGATATCGTGCGACGGCGCGGCCGGACACACCGGGGACCTATCAGGTAGATGGCCAGCACCGCTTGGTGATCCACGTGCGGGCCCTGTCATTCTGGGACGGCCCTCAGCCGGCTCGCCGCATCCGAATTCGCTTCGATGAAACCGGGATTGCCGAGCTGACTGCCTTGGATGGGGAAGCGGCGCCTGCATTGCTTCGCTTGGACCCTGAATTGATCGGATCGCTTTACGGATCGGATGGGGAAGACCGCGTTCTGGTGCGCTTGAATGAAGTTCCACAAGCGTTGCTTCTGGGACTGCTCGCGGTGGAAGATCGGCAGTTTTCCCGGCATGTGGGGATCGATCCGGGGGCGGTGCTGCGGGCGGCGCTATCCAATATTCGGGCCGGACGCATCGTGCAGGGTGGTAGCACGTTGACCCAGCAACTGGTCAAGAATCTGTTTCTGGACAGTGACCGAACCTTTCGGCGCAAGTTTGACGAAGCGTTGATGGCGGTGCTGCTGGAATGGCATTACACCAAGGCTGAAATCCTCGAAACCTATCTGAACGAAGTCTATCTCGGCCAACAGGCCGGGCGTGCGATTCATGGCTTTGGTCTCGCCAGTGCCTATTATTTCGGCAAGCCATTGAGCGAACTGGAGATTCAGGAAACTGCGCTGCTTGTCGGGCTGGTCAAGGGCCCGTCGTATTATCATCCGTTGCGCCAACCCGAGCGAGCGCGCAGCCGTCGCGATACCGTGCTCGGGGTGTTCGCCGAGGTCGGGCTCCTTGATCAGGCAACATTCGAGGTGGCTCGATCCAGGCCACTGGGCGTGCGCACCGCCGCGCAGCGCGGAGGGGCGTACGGCGCGGCATTGGGGCTGGTCCGCGCCCATCTTCTCCGTGATTACTCTCAGGACGATGTGATCGCCGAGGGTTTGCGGATCTACACCACCATCAACCCGGAGGTTCAGGGTCAGGCGGAGCGTGTTCTTCGACGGAACCTGGACCGACTCGCCCAACAAGGGAAGAAAGATCTCCAAGGCGCGATTGTGGTGACCGATGTCCTCACTGGCGCGGTTCAGGCCGTCGTCGGTGGTCGTGACGATGCCGCCGGGGGATTCAATCGTGCGCTTACTGCGCGGCGGCCGATCGGTTCACTGGTCAAGCCGGCGGTCTATCTCGCCGCGTTGGAGTCTGGACGCTATACACTGGTCAGCACGGTGCGAGACGAGCCGGTGGCAGTCAAGGTGGCGGGTGGCACCATCTGGCGGCCGGGCAATGCATCTGGACGATTCCATGGCGAGGAACCCCTGTTCCAGGCGCTGGCCCAATCGCACAACGCGGCGACGGTGCACCTGGGGCTTGAGGTCGGGATTCCGCGCATCGTTCAGACCTTGCGCAATCTCGGTGTCAATGCGGATATTCCACAGGTTCCTGCAGTACTGCTCGGCACCCTCGAACTCAGTCCGATCGACGTTGCCCAGATGTATCAGACCCTCGCCGGCGGCGGGATCCATGCGCCGCTGCAGATCATCCGGGAAGTCGTCTCCCCGTCGGGCCAGCCGCTACGCCGCTATCCTCTGGACCTGCATCAGGCGGCATCCCCCGAAGCGGCGGCACTGCTTCATGCCGCAATGCGGCAAGTGGTGTTGAGAGGAACCGCTCGGAGTGCGGCAGGGTTGCCGTCGAGTTGGGAAGCCGCCGGAAAGACCGGCACTACGGACGAACAGCGCGACGCATGGTTTGCCGGATATGCGGGCAATCGCATGGCGGTCGTGTGGGTCGGTCGGGACGACAACACGCCGATGGGGCTGTCGGGCTCATCCGGTGCCTTGCCGATCTGGCTCGATCTCATGCGCAACAGCGATGTTCATCCTATCCCGCGTGTCCTGCCCGATTCGATGGCATTGCGTTGGGTGGAGCCGGCCACTGGTCGGGCCGCCGGCCCGGAGTGTGCCGGTGCGATCGAGTTGCCGTTCCAGCAAGGCACTGGCCCGGGCAATCCGGTACCCTGCGCGTTGACGGAGCGATGGGCGGTGCACCCGGATGAAAACTCGCCGGTGCAGCACCTTCGCCAGTGGTGGCAGGATTTGTTGGGCCGCTAGGCCGGGAATATCGTCAAAAGGAGCGCGCGCCGTGATGTACCGGCTGATGCTGGGAATACTGCTTCTGGTTTTGACTGCCTGCAGCAGTACCGGGGGGCGCTTGCCCACGCCGTTGCCCCCGGTGCCGCCCCCGGAGCCCGTGCCGGCACCGGCGCCGTCTCCGCCCGTTGAACCATCCACGCCGCGCCCCCCGGAGCGGGAAGATGTCCCGATGGCGCCGCTCAGTCCCTCAGCCCGCACCCTGCTTACGCAGGCTGAAGCGCAGCGTGAACGCGGCGACCTCAATGCGGCTACGGCGACTGTCGAGCGGGCTCTGCGCCTGGCGCCCGCACATCCTCAACCCTGGCTCGCACTGGCGGACATCCAGCTGACTCAGCAGCGTCCTGCGGAAGCCGAAGCGATGGCGCGACGGGCGCTCTCCCTGGGTGGTGCGACGCGAACCGTCCGTCGGCAGGCATGGACGTTGATTGCCCGAGCCCGCCAGATGCGGGGCGATTCGCAGGGCGCCCGGGATGCGCAAGAGCGTGCCGATCGCGAGACATGAGCGACGATCCGGAAAGCGGCGGAATCTGGGGGGATGAATCGCCCCTGACCCAGCAACTGAAGGGCTATCAGGTCCGGCCCGGTCAAATCCAGATGTCCGAGTGGATTCGCGAAGCCCTGGCCGGCCGACAGACGCGGGTGATCGAAGCAGGAACCGGAATCGGCAAGACCTTTGCCTATCTGGTTCCGATCCTGACGATGGGCGAGCGCGTGCTCATTTCGACCGCCACCTTGGCACTTCAGGATCAGCTCATGGTCAAGGACCTGCCTTTTTTGCAGCGCGCTTTGGGTGTGAAGCGCGACGTGGTGCTGCTCAAGGGGCGCGGACGGTATCTGTGTCGCTACCGCTTTTTTCAGGCGGAACAGGATCTGTGGTATGACGGCCGCGGCGCTTTGGGAAGGGTCCGCCATTGGGTGGATCAGACGCGGTCGGGTGATCTGTCCGAATGTGCGGCGCTTCCGGCGAATCCGGAACTGATCGGCCGGATCACCGCCACAGGGGATACCTGTCTTGGCCAGGAATGCCCCGAATTTCGCACCTGTTATGTCGTCAAGGCACGCCGTGCGGCGATGGACGCCGAAGTCGTGGTGATCAACCATCATCTGCTGTTTGCCGATCTGGCGTTGCGGGAGGAAGGATTCGGCGAGTTGCTTCCGGGGGCTGATGGCGTGGTGATGGATGAAGCCCATCACGTCGCGGAAGTCGCCGCGCAGTTTTTCGGACGCACCGTGAGCAGCCGGCAGATCGCGCTGTTGATACGTGATGTACGCGCGGAGCGTGAAGCGGCCGGTGGCGCCGATCATCGGGATTTGATTCAGGCTGCCGAGTTGGTCGACCGGGCCTCCCGAACGCTGCGTGGGCACTTGCCGGATGGTGAGCGTCGGATCGCCTGGAATGCAAAGACGGATGAGGCGGGTGTGTTTCTGGCACAGCGCGCCGCGCTGTCAGACGCATTGGATAGCTTGGCAGCGGGTCTGCGAGGCGTCGCCGATCGCACCCCGGGATTGGCTCAGTTGCTGCGGCGGACGCAGCATCTGCACGACCATCTGGCGCGCTGGGGCGAAGAGGCCAGCCATACCGGGGAGGTACACTGGCTGCAGACCACCCGAACGGGCGTCGTGATGCACACAACACCGCTGGAGGTTGGCGAGCAGCTGCGCGAGTTCCGCATGCAGCGCCAGTGCGCCTGGATTTTCACCTCCGCCACACTGGCGGTTGGCCGGGATTTTTCGCGTTTTTTGAAAGACGTCGGACTGGATGAGGAGATCCCGTGTCTTCAGTTGCCCAGTCCATTTGATTATCATCGCCAAGCGCTGATGTACGTGCCCGAAGCGCTGCCTGCTCCCGACGCTCCAGACTACGAGGTCCGCTATCTCGCCGAAGTTCGTCAGGCATTAGAGTGGAGTGGTGGTCGCGCCTTTTTACTGTTCACCAGTCACCGCGCCTTGCGTCATGCTGCCGAGGCGTTGTCGGACTTGCAGTTTCCACTTCTCGTCCAGGGTGAGGCCCCGCCTGCACGGTTACTCGAACGATTTCAGGAAATCGGCCATGCGGTGTTATTGGGTGCGGCCAGTTTCTGGGCAGGCGTGGATGTTCGGGGCGATGCGTTGCAACTGGTCGCCATCGATCGCTTGCCCTTCGCCTCGCCGGATGATCCGGTGTTGCAGGCGCGGATCAACGCAGCGCGCGCGCGTGGCGGCAACCCGTTTCAGGAATGTCAGCTGCCGACTGCCGTGATTGCGATGCGTCAGGGGGCGGGCCGATTGATTCGGGATGCGAACGATCGCGGTGTGTTGCTGGTCGGGGATCGGCGTTTGATCCATCGATCCTACGGTCGCGCCTTCATGTCCAGTCTGCCGGACATGCCGGTGACCCGGAAATCCCACGAGGTGGCGGCGTTCTTTTCCCGACTGCGGAGCGAGGAGCAGCGAGCAGATGCGGTTATTGGCGATTGATGGCGCTACCGAACGGGCTTCGGTGGGGATCTGGAATGACGGTGTCGCGAAGTACCGCGAACGCGAAGCGCAAGGCGGTCACGGTGATTGGCTGCTCGCGACGGTGCGTGAGCTCCTGGACGATTCTGGTTATCCCCTTTCCAGCTTTGATGCTATCGCCTTTGGGTGTGGGCCGGGTAGCTTTACCGGATTGCGCGTCGTTGCTGCCGTGGTCCAGGGATTGGCGTTCGGCGCCGATCTTGGCGTGATTCCCGTATCCGATCTGGAAATACTGGCCCAGGATGAGGCGGAACGCGGCGATGGGTCGATTCTTGCCGCACTGGATGCACGCATGGGGGAGATCTATTGGGCCGCGTTTTCGGCGCGGGCAGGGCAGCTTGTCCGGCTTGTGGACGATACGGTGGGTGCGCCGGAAAGCCTCATTTTGCCAGACGCCGATGGACAGTGGCGGGGTGCGGGGAATGCGTGGATGGCTTATGGGCCGTGTTTGTGTCCGCAGCGCATCGTGCCGCCTCTCGGGGATGTGCTCCCCGCAGGGCGCTGCTTGATGAGACTGGCGATATCGCGTTATGAGACCGGCGCGATGGTGCCGGCCGAGGCCGCCTTGCCGGTCTATGTGCGCAATCGGATTGTGCAATCGCATTCAGGGCCCTGATTGCCTGGTATTGTGCTGCCTGTGGCCAAGGGCAGTACGGACAAAAGAAAAGCCCGGTTTTGACGCCGGGCTTTTCCAGGGGAAGGTTCAGGGAACCTTATTATTCAGCTCTGACCTTTTCTTTCTTGGTCGCAGAAACCACCGCAACCACACGACGGTTCAACTGACGGCCTTCTGCGGTGCGATTGTCCGCGATCGGACGTTCTTCACCGTAGCCCACGCTGGTCAGGCGGCTGGCATCGACATTGAACTGGTCGATCAGCACTTGGCGAACCGCTTCAGCGCGGCGCTGGGACAGGCTGAGGTTGTAGGCGTTGGTGCCGATCGAGTCGGTATGGCCTTCGATCACGGTATCCGTCATCGGATACTGCTTCATGAAGTCAGCGACTTTCTTGATTTCCGGATAGTACTCAGGCTTGACCACGGACTTGTCGAAGTCGAACAGCACTTCCAGGCGGATCGTCACCGGCTTTTCGATGATGATGTAGCAGCCATCGGCATCAACCTTGGCGCCTGCGGAAGTTCCGGGGCACTTGTCGCGGGAATCCGGAATACCGTCGCCATCGGCATCGCCATCAACCGGCTCTTCCATCATCACAGGGGCCGGAGCGGGAGCCGGGGCAGCCGCTTCGCCGAAGGTGTAGCCGATCACCAGGTGAGCGATGTAGTCGTCGATGTTGCTGTCCGTGTAGCTGACGTAACGGCCATCCAGACGCGCAAACAGGTTGTCGGTCAGGTTGGCTTTCAGGCCCAGGCCGGCACCGATGACAGGCTCATCTTCGTCGAAGTCTTCCAGATTCGGATCGATCTTCTTGAAGCCGTCCGCTTCATACCAGGCGTAACCGGCCGACAGCAGGGCGTAGGGGGTTACAGTCCATTCAGGCATGAAGTTGTACATCAGGTCCAAGGTGGCCTGAGTCATCTCGAAGTCAACCCCATCGGCACCTTCGACCTCGGTATCGACGCGGGAGCCAACCAGTTCCAGTACCCAGTGGGGCGTGAACTGATAGCCCAAGCCCAGCCGGTAACCGACATCGTCCTCGACACCCGCGGCATCGTCATCAAACCATTGATAAACGGCACCGGGAGAAACTACGAAACCGCTTTCGACCACTGCATGAGCAGCTGGTGCAGCCAAAAGCAGAAGCGCGGAGGCGCCTGTAAGTTTTTTCAATTGTGATTTCATTCGTTTAGGCTCCTTAATTCACTAACCTGACAGGGCGAGGTCTGATCAATTCACCGAAACGCTAGCAGAAGCACTTCCCGAGGCGCTTGCCGACGGTCCGTAGTACAGCCGGTTGGCCACAGCGGACAGATGGGCGGCTTTCTGGTAGTGCAACTCAGCCAACGCTTGGCCGATGGGGAACGGATCCAGCGAAAGGATATTGGCTTCGATGGTTTCAATATAGGCCAATTTTCCGAGTTTCAGACCCAGGATGATCGCGCAAGTGTCGCAGAACAGATTGCCGATCACGATGGGGCGCGGACCCGTACCGGGACCGGGAGGCGGCGTTACGCCGTCAGTCGGATCGAACGGAACGTAAAGAGTTTGGTCGAAAACGGTGTAGGTTTGAAAAACGCCATTTTCGGATGCAACGAAACCGCCGCCCAGATCGACGATGGCTTGACCGCGCACTTCGGACAGTGCCTGGTCATTCATTGAAGACAATTCGGCATGACCGGCAAGCGGTGCAAGCAACATCAAGGCCGCACAAGACAGACGCTTCATGATGATTCCTCCATTTTTGTCAATTAAGGCTTATATCAGGGAATGAAATTCACGACCGCCTTCGCGGTAGGTCAACCCCTACTAACGGAACAGAGCTGGGAACCGTTAGATAAACCCAGCCTCGGCTAAGCGTAATACAGGCATGTCGGGTAATCCAGTGTTGCCGGACGCCGACAGTCCTTGGTTGATTCATTCTGCCCGTATGCGTTGGCGCGCAGTCTAGCATTGAATCGATTGCGTCTTGAAGACGCCTTGTGGATGACGGGTCCGATACGTCCACGTCGCTCTCCAATCCGGGCGCGAGGAATTGGTGCGCACCGACATGGTGCCGGATTGGCAAGCTTGCCGCGGGTATTCCGCGAGCGTTCCACGCCCCAGCGTCGTGATGAGGCGATTTGGGAGGAACTCGGTTCGTCGCCCTTTTGCGTGTCTGTCCGGCAGCCATCTTGCAGGTTAAGATTCGGGTCTGGTTTCGTTTCGATCTTGACCCATCCTGGCTGCCGATCGGGCCATTTATCGTTGAAGGGAGCTGACCCCCATGACTGATATCACTGCGCTGTTGGGCGATGAAGCCCAATCCCTCCTGACCCACACCTGTCGGGGCATCGCCAAAGAGCGGCTGGAACTTCCGGGCGACGACTTCGTGGATCGCGTATTCGTCCAGACGGACCGCAGCCCCACCGTGCTCCGGAATCTGCAGACGCTTTTCGGTCATGGCCGCCTCGGCAACACCGGCTACGTCTCGATCCTGCCTGTCGATCAGGGCATCGAACATTCCGCTGCGGCATCTTTTGCGCCCAATCCGGATTTCTTCGATCCCAAGACGATCTGCGAGCTGGCGCTTGAGGGGGGATGCAACGCAGTGGCTTCGACCTATGGCGTGCTGGCGATGATGTCGCGCCGTTATGCGCACAAGATCCCCTTTATCATGAAGTTCAACCATAACGAGATCCTGAGCCTGCCAGTCCAATACGACCAGACGCTTTTTGCCAGTGTCGATCAGGCCTTCGACATGGGTGCGATCGGCGTCGGAGCGACGGTGTATTTCGGCGCTCCCGAATCTCGCCGGCAGATCCAGGAGGTGAGCGAAGCTTTTGCGCGCGCCCACGAGCTCGGCATGGTCACGATTCTGTGGGCCTATACCCGCAACAACGCCTTCAAGAAAGAGGGTGTCGACTACCACCTCTCCGCCGATCTGACCGGTCAGGCCAACCATATCGCCTCGACCATCGGCGCGGACATCGTCAAGCAGAAGATGGCGGAGAACAATGGCGGCTACAAGGCGATCAATTTCGGCAAGACCCACGAGAAAGTCTACAGTGAGCTGACCACCGATCACCCCATCGACCTGGTCCGGTACCAGGTGGCCAATTGCTACATGGGCCGCTGCGGTCTGATCAATTCAGGCGGTGAATCGGGCGCGAACGATTTCGCGCAGGCCGTACGCACGGCCGTCATCAACAAGCGCGCCGGTGGCATGGGCCTGATCTCCGGCCGCAAGGCCTTCCAGCGTCCGTTTGCCGAAGGCGTCAAGCTGCTGAATGCCATCCAGGACGTCTACCTGGATTCGAGCATCACCATCGCTTGAGGTGAATCGTCGCGTCGATGTCACGAAGGCCGGTGCATGCCGGCCTTTTTGATGGAATCAGCGATTGCCGAAGCGGGTGTGCTGCGCTGGGGCTTCAGAATTCGAGGTACTGGGCGATCAGACGCGCCTGAGTTTCGCGTTCGTCCTGTCTGCGTGGACCGCGCAGTAGCTGAATCGGCTTGGACAGGATCTGACCGAGCAGCCCCGCCAGATCGCCCCGGCGTCTTGGCAGAACATGGATATGGCAATGCGGTACTGTCTGATGGGCAGCGCGGCCTTCGTTGATCGCGAAGTGAATGCCATCGGGCGCCAATGGGCTGCGGCGCAAGGCCTGAGCAATGCCCTGCGCCGTCTCCAGGAGATGGGCGCGCAGCTCGGGGGTCAGATCCGTCAGCGTTTCGGCATGACGGCGCGGAATCACAAGGACATGGCCCGGGCGCAAGGGAAATGCATCCATCAAGGCAATGCAGTGCTCGTCCTCAACCACGCGGCTGGACGGGAGCTGGCCCTCGACAATTCGGCAGAACAGGCAATGTGCGGCGCCGGCGTTTGAGTTTCGCATCATGAGGCGGTGGCGCTTTCTGCGTGCGGCTCCTGATCCACGGCGACCAAAAGATCACAGGGAATGTGGCCAAGCAGACTCTTGCCCACCGAGCCGCCCCACCAACGTGCGAGGGCCCCTCGGTGACGGTGGCCCACGACGATCAGATCGGCGCCGTATTCGCGTGCTACTGCGCCGATGCGCTCGACGGGCTCGCCGAACTCGATCCGCGTCTGGACGGTCAGCCCCATGGCGGCAATGTCTTTCGCGCCATCGCCCAGCGTTTGGCGGGCGGGTGCTTCGAGCGCATCGGTCATCTCTGGCGTGACGATGGTTTCGGCCATCGTGAGTCCCGTCGGAATCCCCACCACAGCGAGCAGGCAGACCTCGGCCTTGCACAGTTTTGCCAGTTCCGTACCTTGATGAAGGACGGCGCGGCCCTCGGGAGAGCCGTTATAGGCGAGCAGAATCCGGTGATACATGAGACATCTCCCGGGTGAAACGCATCAGCCAGGCTGGAGCCATGGCGGCCAAGAATACGATCGCCAACAGTATAAAGCCTTCTCGATAGGCCCATGTATTGGCCTGGGCATAGACGACGCGTCCGAGAAAGTCGGCGGCGTAGCCTTGAGCCAGATCGCCCATGGCGCCGCCAGCCTCGGAGAGTTCGATGAGGCGATCGGTCAAGGCCTGGGTCGGGGCATGGCCGGGAGTCTGGGTCGCGGTCATGGCCGCCCCCATGAAAGCCGTGCGACGCTCCATGAACACGCTGAGCAGATTGACTCCTAGCGCCCCGCCCAGTTGGCGCACGAAATTCACGGTTCCCGAGCCCTGGGCGATCTTGGACGGCGGGACCGCGCGGAGCGCACCGGCCGTCAAGGCCGGCATCACCAGCCCCAGACCGATGCGTCCGAAGGCGATGGCGCATGCAAGGAACAGAAAGGGCGTATTGGCATCCACATCGCGCATCAACCAGAACGAGAGTGCGAAGATCGCCAGTCCCGCCATGACGGGATAGTGCGGCGGCAGGCGGTCCGACACCTGTCCGGCTACCGGGAATACCACCGCCAGAACCAATCCCGCTGGCATGAGCAGCAGGCCTGACCGGGTCGGTGTGTAGCCCTGAATGGTCTGAACGAAGAGCGGAATGAGGTAGGTCGACCCGAACAGGCCGGCGCCGTAGATAATGGTGACCGCTGCCGCTGCCGAAAAATGTGTGTTGGTGAACAGCGTGAAATCCAGCAGCGGATGGGCGTGTCGGCGTTCCCACAGGATCAGGGCCACGAGGCATGTTGCGGCGAAGAGCAGCGTCAATCCGGTGGGAATTTCACGCCAGCCCCAGCGCTGGCCATTGGCCAGGGCGGTGAGCAGTGGAAACAGGGTGGCGGCGATCAGCAGTAGACCGACGCCATCGAGCCGCGATCGACCGACGGCGTCGTCGGGGCCCGGCAGCAGTGCACTGGCGAGGCCCATGCCAATCAGGCAAAACGGCAGCGTCATGAAGAATACATAGCGCCAGCTGAGATGGTCGACCAGAAGGCCGCCGAGAGTCGGTCCAAGCGCGGGGGCAAGTACCACGCCGATCCCATAGATTCCCATCGCCTGACCACGCTTGTCCGGCGGAAAGACACTGAAGATCACCAGCATGGCGAGCGGCTGGGTCAGGCCGGCTGCACCGCCCTGGAGGATGCGCGCGAAGATGAGGATCTGTTCATTGGGGCTCAGGCCGCCAAGGATCGATCCGGCTGTGAAAATGCCGATGGCGATCAAAAAGGCGCCACGCTGGCCGAATCGTCCAACCATCCAGGCGTTGGCGAGCATGGTGGCCGTCATGGCTGCGAGAAATCCGGTGGACATCCATTGTGCCTGGGTGGCACTGATGCCGAAGGCGCCCATGATGTCGGGAATGGCGACATTGACGATGGTGGAAGACAGCACCGTGGAAATGGTGCCGGTCATGACGGTCAGGGTCGCCAACCAGCGGTAGGCGGCGCCGTATCGGGCGGTGAGGCGCGTCAGGTCCGAGCGTTCAGTGTTCAATGGCCACTTCCACCATCATGCCGGGCCGCAGGTCGGCCGCCGGCTGATCGAGGGCGATCCGGATCGGAAGGCGTTGGGTGATCTTGGTGAAATTCCCACTGGGGTTGGGGTTGGGAATGAGCGCGAACTGGCTGGTTGCCGCCTGCCCCAATTCGATGACGTGTCCACTGAAGGTTCGATCCGGATATGCATCGACGTAAACGTGGGTCAGCGCGCCCAGTTTAACGTCGTCAATTGCCGTTTCCTTGATATTCGCTTCCACCCGGATCGTCGCCGGATCATGCATCAGCAGCAGGCGTCGTCCCGGCACCGCATATTCCCCCGCATGAACGAAAGTCTCGTCGATCACGCCATCGACGGGGCTGCGCAGCGTAAGCTTGGTCAGTCGGACATGCTGCTGTTCCAGGTTGGCTCGGGCTTCGGTGATGGCCGCATCGATTTCCGTCAATTGATTTTCGAGTACCCGGATCGATTTCGCGTCGGCCTGTGCCTGAGCCACCCCGGCTTGCGCAACAGCCAGCTCCGCTTTGGCTTCCAGGGTTGATTGTTCGGCTGCGCGTTGCTCATGTTTGATCTGATCCCAGCTTTGGACGCTGATGACGTGGTCGGCGATCAGTGCATCGGCACGCTGGGCGTTGTGGCGTGCCAGATCCTGATGGGTTTGCTGGGCTGCAAGGTTGGCGCGCGCCCTGCTCAGCTGGGACATCGCACTTTGTTGCTGAGCCTGGATGGCGCTGCGTTGTTGATCGATCCGCGCGATCAGCGTGTCCCGGCTGGCCTTGAGTCGGGTCAAGGTTGCTTCGCTTTCTGCGAGGGCGGTTTGAGCCTCGCTGTCGTCGAGCTGGGTGAGCAGGGTTCCAGCGGCGACCGACTGGCCTGGCACCAGATCGAACTCGGCAATCCGCCCCGGGAGCTCGCTGCTGACCGTAATCATGTCCGCCGCAATGCGGGCATCGTTCGACTGCACCAAGGTGAGCTGACGGTGCAGCCAATGTCCAATGGCCAGGGCGAGCAGCAGCAGGGCCCCGATCGCGATCAATCGACCGAGAGCGTAACGAAACGAACCGGGCGCAACGATCCTGATCATGGCGTCTTCTCTTCGAGGTCATCGGGGTTGCAAGGCTTCCGGGTCAGGCGGGCCGCATTCGCCAGGATTTGATCGAGCATCGCCAGTAAATGCGCGATTGCCTGTTCATCCAGCCCTAGAAGGAGGTCCTGTCGCACTGTCGCGGCGATCGCATCGACATCGTTCAGGGCCAGGCGCCCGGCGCTGGTCAGAAGCAGATGCTTGGCTCGCCGGTCCTGGGGATCGATGCGGCGCTCGACGAGATTGCGGGATTCCAGATCGTCCAGAAGACGAACCAGACTCGCGCCTTCGATGCCGATGGACTGCGCCAGGCTGGTCTGGGATATCCCGTCACCCAAGCGGCTCAAATGCAACAGCACCAGCCAGCGCGCCTGGCTCAGCCCCGTATCCCGCGACCGCTCGTCGAGCAGTTGTCGCCAGCGTCGGGCGGTTTCGGCAATACGGGTGCCGATAAGCTGTACCGGGGGTGAGTCATTAGTGTTCATATAATAAGTATGCTAATTATATGATCGCTTATCAACTCCCTCGCTGGCTGCGCATCGCGAATAGCGCTTGACCTCTGGCGCGGCGCTGCTAAAATTCCCGACTCACCCAAGCGGGAATAGCTCAGTGGTAGAGCACAACCTTGCCAAGGTTGGGGTCGCGAGTTCGAATCTCGTTTCCCGCTCCAGAATTGGCTACGGGCCGGCGATAATTGTTGCTGGCCCGTCAGCGCTCCAGACGCAGGCGCGAGGCGCCGTCTCCCCATGGCTGGGTGGCAGAGTGGTTATGCAGCGGCCTGCAAAGCCGTGGACGTCGGTTCGATTCCGGCCCTAGCCTCCAAATTCATCGCGACGGTTTCCGAATCGCGGCGCACCGTCATGATCCAGTGCATCCATGAAGTCGGTGATGGCGTTTGCCACCGCCTGCGGGCGTTCGTGATGCATCATATGCCCGCATCCCGTCAGACGCGTTTCCCGTAGTGATGCAAAACAACGCCGGTTCTCCGCCATCAGTGCCGGATCGAGTCGCGCGAAGGGAGACTCCGTTCCCATAATCCAAAGCGTCGGCGCTTGAATATGACGCCAGCAGGCGCGTGCCTCATCGAGTCGATAAGGGATCGGGCTGCGGGTCCGATGGCGAGGATCGGCCCGGAGTCGCGGTCCCTGGGGACTGTCTTCGGCCCAGGCCTGTGCAATGAACGCAGCGTGATCGGCCGGCAGGCGTGGATTACTCCGCTGCAGGCGGGTGACGAAGGCGGGCCAGGTGGCGTAGACGCGTTGCTGCATCGGTGCGGTCTGTTCTCGCAACCAGCTTCGATAATGGATCGGGGCTGAATCGGGTGTCGTGGGGGGCAAACCGAATCCCTCGAGACTGATCAGGCGATCCACCCGATCCGGGCGGATGCCTGCATACAGGCAGGCGACGTTGCCACCCATGCTGTGGCCCACCAGCCGAACCGGTTGGTCCGGGCTGAGCATCGTCACCAGGGCATCCAGATCGGCAAGGTACTCCTGAAAATAATAGTTGCCAGATGCCCACGCGCTGCGCCCGAAACCGCGCCAGTCTGGCGCAATCAGTTCCCAGTTCGCGGGGAGGGCGTCCACTAGAAACTGGAACGTTGCGCCCGTATCCATCCAGCCATGCAGCAGCAGACAGACCGGACCATTTCCGCTTGGCCAGCGATGCAGGTGAAGTGCGAGCCCGCGAATCTGAAGCGTCTCAGGACATACCGCGCGACGTGGGAGATAGGCTGGGGCCACCTTATCGTGCATGGGGGATTCCTTAGAGGGCGAGAGCAGACTCGACAGCAGTGTGTGTACTCAGGTGCATGCTATGATTCAAACCTTGCGCTCGAGTTCGCCAATGGAACGATCATGACCTATTGCCTCGCCATCCGCTGCGATCAAGGACTTGTTTTTGCGTCAGATTCCCGCACCAACGCCGGTGTTGATCACGTCGGGACCTACAGCAAGATGTTCGTCTTCGAATATCTCGATGATCGTGTCGTGACCCTTCTCAGTGCCGGGAACCTCGCGACGACGCAGCAGGTCGTGGCCACCTTGAAGCGCCAGGCCGAGGATCCGCAGGCGGTCGAAAGCCTACGAACCTTCAAGAGCATCGACGAGGTGGCCGGGTACGTCGGTCGCGTCAGCCGGCATGTCCAAAGCACTGACGGAGCAGCCGCCGGTGGCTTGGTCGATACGACCTCGACCTTCATCGTCGGAGGGCAGATCGGGCTGGGCCGGGCGGATATCTTTCTGGTGTATCCCGAGGGCAATTACATCAGCTGTTCGGAACAAATGCCCTTCTTGCAGATCGGTGAGATCAAATACGGTAAGCCGATCCTGGATCGGAACATTCATCGTGCCATCTCCCTGGAAGACGCGGCGCGTGCAGCGCTGGTTTCCATCGACTCGACCATGCGCAGCAATATTTCCGTTGGGCCGCCCGTCGAACTCCTCCTCTATCGTACGGGCGATTTACAGGTGTTTCGCCATCAGACCTTCGATCTGGACACACCGTTCTACGCTGCGGTGAAAGAGGAATGGCAGAGTGCGCTGCGGCGGGCACTGGACAACCTGCCCCGCTTCGATTGGGAATAGCGCATCCCTTTGACGCCCTGGAGAACCATGGGCGATCACGCATCGAGCACAATGCGGCGCGCAGATGGTCGCCGAGCGCCGGGAACGACTGGAAGACGGTCCTCAGAATCAGCGTCGATGGACCTCCATCTCGGATATCGCCCGCCCCGCGCAATGGGGCGTTCACAGAGCGCCGGGGCGGCTGCCATGGGATGTGGCATTCCCGCATTCATGTGTGCGGCGACGTGGCAAGCCCGCCCGAAAGGCCGGCTGCTGGTGATCTGCGCAATCCTGTTGCGGTGTGAGCATCGCGCTGCTCACGGATCGCATTGCGCTGCTTCCTGTTCACGCAGCGATGCAATTTCCTGGTCCTTTTCGACGTCGCTCAGCACTACATTCTTTCCGTCCTGACCTTCTCGTATCATGTACTCGCTTTTTTCATAACGGGCGAGCAGCTCCCGGATTTTCTGGCAACGGGCCTGACGGATTTCCGGATCGGTGTCCGTCATGTTTCCGCTTTCATCGGATAAGGGTGTAGCGAAGCCGATGGGGGACGGCTGACCCGCAGGCGGCACGCTGATATCGCTTCTGATCGATCCGGCATTGAGCGGCCGATCGCTGTAGACCAGATTTCCAGCCGCGTCACGCGACTGGTAGATTTCAGCCGAGGCCCATAATGGCCAAAGCAGTGCCACGATGCAGGGTAAGCTCGTCAGGGTGGCAAGTTTCATCGTGCACACCTTCCGTCTGAGGCCTCTATCCGCGGATACGGCCGGGGTGAAGGGGAGGGTCGGTCCGGTTGTTCCGGGTCGGTGCAGCGGGTGACCTATCGAAGAGTATCGGCGGACCCATGGGGCGGCTTGAGCCGGCCGATGGTGGAAGACCTCGGCACGGCGCCGCATCGTCGAGAGCATCACGGCGCATAAAAAAGGCCCTGGAATCCTTACGATTCCAGGGCCGAGATGCGCGTGTGATGCGTTAGAGGTTGTAACCGCGCTCGTCGTGGAGCGAGATGTCCAATCCCTGCGTCTCTTCTTCTTCGCTCACCCGCAGGCCGATCAGGATGTCGATCACCTTCAGAATGATGAAGCTCAGCACGCCGGTGTAGATGACGGTGAACAACGCACCCTTGATCTGGATCCACAGCTGGCCGCCGATCGTCATGCCTTCAGCCAGACCGGCTCCGCCGAAGGACACATCGGCGAACAGCCCGGTCAGAATGGCGCCGACCAGGCCACCAACGGCATGTACGCCGAAGACGTCGAGGGAGTCGTCGTAACCCAACGCCCGCTTGAGCCGTGTCGAGGCCAGGAAACACAGCGCGCCCGAGATCAGGCCGAGCAGCAACGCGCCCATCGGGCCGCAGGTGCCGGAGGCGGGGGTAACGGCGACCAGGCCAGCCACGGCGCCCGAAGCGATACCCAGCACGGACGGCTTACCATGACTCAGCCATTCGGCAAACATCCAGGCAAGCGCTGCGCTGGCGGTCGCGACTTGGGTGGTCAGCATAGCCATGCCCGCTGAATCATCTGCGGCCACGGCCGAGCCGGCGTTGAACCCGAACCAGCCGACCCACAGCATCGATGCGCCAATCAGGGTGTAGGTGAGGTTGTGCGGCGGCATGGCTGTCGTCGGATAACCTTTGCGCTTGCCCAGTACCAGACAGGCGACGAAACCCGCGATCCCGGCATTGATGTGCACGACGGTTCCACCGGCGAAGTCCAGTACGCCCCAATCCCACATCAGCGCACCGTCACCCCCCCAGACCATATGGGCAATCGGCAGGTAGACGATGGTCAGCCAGACGGCGCTGAACAGCAGCATGGCGGAGAACTTCATGCGTTCGGCGAAGGCGCCGACGATCAGGGCAGGAGTGATGATCGCAAACGTCATCTGGAAGGTCGCAAAGACCGACTCGGGAATGGTACCGACGAGGCTTTCCCGGGTGAGTCCGGCCATGAAGGCGCGTGACAAGCCGCCCACGAAGGAGTGGAGATTCACGACGCCCTGTTCCATTCCCGTGGTATCGAAGGCCAGGGAATAGCCGAACACGACCCACATTATCGAGACCAGCCCGGTGATTGCAAAGCACTGCATCAGGACGGACAGGACATTCTTGGCGCGGACCATCCCGCCGTAGAACAGTGCAAGGCCGGGGATGGTCATGAACAGCACAAGCGCCGTGGCGGTGAGCATCCAGGCCGTATCGCCCGGGTCAAGCGTGGGGGTTTCGGCTGCCTCCTGAGCGCCGACAGCAAACGGCACCAAGGACAGTCCAGCGAGGGACAGGGCCCTGAGTAAGGGGAGACGATTTTGATTCATGATTGCTCCTGGACGGGTGGAAAGGAAATCATTCCCGGCTGTCCTAGAGTGCGTCGTTACCCGATTCCCCGGTCCGAATGCGGATGGCTTGTTCCATTGCTATCACAAAGATCTTTCCATCGCCGATCTTGCCGGTATTGGCGGCCTTGGCGATCGCGTCGATCACCTGATCCACCAGATCGTCACGAACAGCGATTTCGATCTTTGCCTTGGGCAGGAAGTCGACCACGTACTCGGCGCCACGGTACAGTTCCGTATGGCCTTTCTGGCGTCCGAAGCCTTTCACTTCGGTTACCGTCATTCCCTGAATGCCCAGATCTGCCAAAGCTTGGCGGACGTCATCCAGTCGGAACGGTTTGATGATGGCGGTCACCAGTTTCATGGATCGCTCTCCTGCGCAGGGTGATAGGGCCTAAATGGCCAAGAAGTCTAGCACCGCAACGCGGGTCGGGAATATGCAGCACACTCGAGGTTGGACCGGGAGGATCCATGCAGTCATGCAGGGAGTCCGGGTTCGCAAGCCGTACGAGTCGATCGGTTAGATGGCGTCACCTCCTGTTTCACCCGTCCGGATACGGATCACCTGTTCCAGATCGAAGACGAAGATCTTGCCGTCTCCGATCTTGCCGGTATTGGCGGATTTGCTGATGGCTTCGATCACCGCGTCGGCGAGATCGGAGGTCACCGCGATTTCAATTTTGACCTTCGGGAGGAAATCGACGACATATTCAGCGCCGCGATACAGTTCCGTGTGACCCTTCTGACGTCCGAAGCCCTTTACTTCGGTTACCGTGATGCCCTGTACACCGATGTCCGACAGGGCTTCGCGGACATCGTCCAGTTTGAACGGTTTGATAATGGCGGTAATCAGCTTCATGCGTCATGACTCCGGGGGTTGTTGAATGGCGAATCCGGACGGATATCCGACAATCCGCCCCAATCGTCACAGGCATAAAGCAGGTTCCATGCCATGCTTCGGGCGGAGGAACGACTCGTTGCGAGCATTGAAATGCGGCAATTTGGGGTGAATTGCTACTATGTGAAGTTGAGCGTCACGGAATGCGTGCCCTATTTTGGGGCACTAAAATGGTGCATCGCGGAACCCAAGGAGGATGCGTGAACAACCAACAGGCGTGGATTCACGAGATATCGGAGCAATTGGCCGGACATGCGTCGACCGGACCGGGTCTGCTGCGGGACGATCTCGCGCGCAACTTCAGGGCGCTGCTGCAGTCGGCTTTCGCCCGGCTGGATCTGGTGACGCGCGAAGAGTTTGAGATTCAGCAACAGGTCCTTGCGCGATTGCGAGTGCAGGTCACCGAGCTGGAACGGACTGTTGCCGCACTCGAGCGTGCTCAGCCGTGAGATAGACGCCCGCGGTTTCACAGCTTGGCAGGATGCCGCCGATACCCACCCAAAGGACTTGGGGAAAGAAAATGGGACTGTCTGTCATTCATACCCGCGCACAGGCGGGCTTGCTTGCACCCGCGGTTACGGTCGAGGTGGACCTGGCAAACGGACTTCCCGCCGTTACGGTGGTCGGTCTGGCCGAGACCGCGGTGAAGGAAAGTCGTGATCGGGTTCGCGCCGCGCTGCAAAACAACGGGTTCGAGTTCCCGGCTCGGCGCATCACCATCAATCTGGCGCCTGCCGATTTGCCCAAGGAGGGCGGTCGCTACGATCTGGCCATCGCCTTGGGCATTCTGGCGGCTTCCGGCCAGATTCCAGCTGCCGCCCTTGAAAACCTGGAAGTGATCGGCGAGTTGTCATTGAGTGGCGAATTGCGCGCCGCGCGGGCCGCATTGCCGGTCGCGATCGCATGCCGGGACGCGGGGCATACGCTCATCCTTCCATCGGGCAATGCCGAAGAGGCCTGCCGGGTGGCCGGGCTTTCACTGCGGCCGGCGCGTCACCTGCTCGAGGTGTGTGCCTATCTCAAGGGCGAAACCGAACTGCGGCAGCCCGAAATGCTCGACGAGGGCATTGCAGCGGCGTTCGATGAGGATTTGGGCGATGTTCGCGGACAATTCGCCGCTCGGCGCGCCCTGGAAGTAGCAGCGGCAGGTGAACATAGCCTGTTGATGATCGGGCCGCCGGGGACAGGCAAGACGATGCTGGCGCGGCGGCTGCCCGGGATTCTGCCGCCCCTGGCCGAAACCGAGGCGCTGGAAGTGGCAGCAGTCGCGTCGGTGAGCGATGCGGGCTTTCACCCCGAGAACTGGAAAAGACGGCCCTTCCGAGCGCCGCATCATACGGCTTCGGCAGTCGCTCTGGTCGGGGGTGGCAGTATTCCGCGCCCGGGGGAAATTTCACTGGCCCACCGGGGCGTTCTGTTTCTTGATGAACTTCCGGAATTCGATCGCCGCGTATTGGAGGTATTGCGCGAGCCGCTCGAGAACGGCGAAATTCATATCTCCCGCGCGGCGCGCCAGGCCGTGTTTCCGGCGCGATTCCAGCTCGTGGCGGCGATGAATCCGTGTCCATGCGGTTATCTGGGCGATATCCGAGGTCGCTGCCGTTGCACCGAAGAGCAGGTCGCGCGCTATCGAGCGCGCATTTCGGGTCCTCTGCTTGACCGCATCGATCTGCACGTTGAGGTGCCGGCAGTCGGTGCCGAAACACTGGGTGGCGATGCGCCTCCCGGAGAGCGCACCGAAACCGTGCGTGACCGCGTCGCGGCGGCCCGTGCACGGCAGCTGCTGCGGCAAGGCAAATCCAATGCAGCCTTGACGCAGCGGGAAACACAACGGTTCTGTGCGATCAAGGGGACGGTGCGCGATTTGATCCTGCAGGCCATGGAGCGGCTCGGGCTGTCGGCCCGTGCGTATCACCGTTTGCTGCGCTTATCTCGCACTATCGCCGATCTCGATGAATCGGAGGCCATTACCGCCCGACACATGAGCGAAGCGATCCATTTTCGCCTGCTCGATCGCCAACCAATCCGCTGAGCCCGCTGCGGCTCCTGCGCCCTCCCTGCGCAGCTAAGCCCGTCCGGCATGCGCCGATAACCCTACCGAGGCGTTTCCACTGCAGGCGGCGCCCGTGTATGGAGTGAAGCCCGTATGAACCGCATGATGAGCTGGCTCGGCGGTCGCCTGAGCATCTATCTCAGCCAGCGCATGGCTTCTCATGAGCCCATGGTTGCACTTGATACCGCCCGATACATTGCGTGTCTGAAGCCGGCCGATGTCTTGCTGGTGGAGGGCGATACCCGGCTGAGCGTCGCGATCAAGTATCTGACGCAATCCACATGGTCCCATGCGGCGCTCTACATCGGACCCGAAGCGGGATTGCGGGATGCCACCGGTACCCCACTGGTCTTCATCGAGGCGGATGTTGCGGCAGGTGTTCGGGCATTGAGTGCCGACGCCTATAGCGGACTGCATTGTCGTATCTGTCGTCCGGTCGGGCTTTCAGTCGATGAAAAACGACAGCTCATTGCCTATGCGTGCAGCCGACTCGGGCATCAGTATGATCTGAAAAACGTGTTTGATCTGGCGCGATATCTCATGCCGATGCCCCCGGTGCCGGTCAACTGGCGCCGTCGCATGCTGACGCTGGGGAGCGGCGATCCCACGCGCGCCATCTGCTCCACACTGATCGCGCAATGCTTTGCCGCCGTGAAGTATCCGATCCTGCCGCTGGTCGAAACCGTTCCGATGGGGCGGCCGGATTGCCCGGATTGTCTCGGGCATGTGCACCATGCACGCCATCACAGCCTGTGTGTGCCGCGTGACTTCGATGTCTCTCCGTACTTTGACATCGTCAAGCCGACGCTTACCGCAGAGTTCGATTTTCACCGGCTGATCTGGGGCCGCGTCGATGCGACAGGGGCGCTTGCGCAAGCGAATTAGACTGCATCGAGCCTTGCAGGGTGCAGGGAGAGGACGAGATGCCGGTCAGCGTCATGGCGCCGACCGGCATCTCGGGACCGATCACGGCGAGAGGCTGCTCTGCTGCAGCATCTCGGTGAGCGCCGCCTTCAGTTCGTCTTCAGTCAGGGAGGGGTTGCCGCCCTTGGGCGGCATCGTGCGGATACCGTTGACCGTATGATCCATCAAGGTGTCGAAGCCCTGCGCCAGCCGCGGCTGCCAGTCTTCCTTGGAACCGATCTTGGGTGCGCCGAGAACGCCCGCGCTATGGCATGCAGCACAAACCTGCTGAACCACTTCGCTGCCCGAGCGGGGTTCGGCCGGGGCTGCCGAGGCGCCTGCGTCAACCGTCTCCATGGGTGGCTGATCGCTGGTGCGGACTTCGCCGATGGGGGCAATGCGTTGTTCCAATGCGGCGATTTCTCGCGCCTCGAGCGGCCGGTCCTTGTGGGCAAAGCCGCCGATCAAATAGGCGAGAATCCCGATGAACACTGCAAAGGCGACCATGGCGCCAAGAACGCCGACCAGCGTCAGCATCGATTCGTTTTCCTGCTCCGACACAGGGGCCTCCTTATCAAGAGGGTAGGGCAGAGGTGGTTGGGCGCGACGCCAGGCATCCCGATTCCCGGGGCCGCAGGGTGGCTAAGTATACGCGGCGTACGGCCGGCATAAAACACGCCGAGATCAACCAATGGACGTTTGGCAGGGGAATCGCTATTCTAGGCGTCTTGGCGCCCGTAGCTCAGCTGGATAGAGCGTTGCCCTCCGGAGGCAAAGGTCAGAGGTTCGAATCCTCTCGGGCGCGCCAGATTTCTCACCCCCCCGCACCGTGCCTTCGCGCTGATGCATCCCCCTGGCGATCGGCCGTGTCTCATAGCATGCCTGCTCGCCGGTCACGGCGAGGCCGGGCGTACTGTCGTCAACACATCGCGCGCCGATTCGATCAGCAGCCGGATCGCCGGATGGCTGATGCGGCGTTCGACCGTGATGAGCCAGAACGATTCACGAATCCGCTCGATGGCGCCGACCAGACGCACCCCGTAACGGGCGCAGATCTCTTCGGCCAACGAAATCGGCGCCGGGAAATACCCCGCACCTGCCTGACCGAAGTCCTTCATCAACGCGCCGTTGTCGAATTCGCCCCGGATGCAGGGCTTGAGCCGCTCCTGGCTCAGCCATCGTTCGATTTGGCCGCGCACGGCCGCACCCGGTCCCGGCAGGAGCAGGGGTGCATCATCGAGACAGGCCGGAAAGGTCACCCCGTCCGGTATCAGGCCGGGTGCGGCAAAGAAGCCGACTGGACTCTCGCCGAGACGGTGGCTGTGCCCGTGTACCGCCAGTCCCGCCGGAATCGGCCGATCGGCCACCACCAGATCCAGACGGTGCAGTGCGAGTTCGGCGAGCAGCAGGTCAATGGGGCCTTCGCGGCAGAGCAGGCGGATGGGGTCCCGCGCCTCGTTGAGCGGCGATAACAGGTGATAGGCCAGCGACTTCGGTACGACATGGGCTATACCGACCCGCAAACTGGGGAGCACCTGGCTGTGTCCGGTTGCGAGCGCCGATTTCAGCTCGTCGCCCAGCGTCAGCATTTCCTCGGCAAATGACAAGGCGAGTCTGCCGGCTTCGGTCAATTCCAGGCCACGCCCTGCGGGCTGGAACAGGGCCGTGCCCAATTCCGCTTCCAGCCGCTTGATCTGCCCGCTGACGGTTTGTGGCGTCAGATTCAGATGGTCGGCGGCGCGGGCCACGCCCCCCATGCGGGAGACTGTCCAGAAATAGCGGAGGTGATTCAGGTTCATCGCTCGGAGTGTAAGGCAATCGCCGAAGTATTTATAAGAAGATTTCGTCTTTATCGGATGCTTCCCAGGCGCTACGATGCGCGACAACGCGCGAGCCCAGCGCACGCGCCGGTCACGGCTGCGCGCCGGCCAGGGGCGAGGATCGGCGTCCGGTTTGGGCCGTGTCGTGCGGATGATGCAACGTGCCGCGGTTTGCATTGGCCATCGCGTCGAAAACGATGGGCTCTGCCGGGATCGTGTCCGGTCGTGTTGGTGCACCGAAGAGGAAAATGTCAGTGATTGCCCTTGATCCCGTGATTCTGTTTTTTCTGCTGGGTCTCGCCGCCGGCTTGCTGCGTTCCGAACTGCGCCTGCCCGCCGCCATGTATGAGTTACTGAGCGTCGTGCTCTTGTTGGCCATCGGGTTGAAAGGCGGGGTGGAACTCGCCAAGCAGCCGTTTGGCCAGCTGGCCCCGCAGATTGCAGCGGTCATGGCGATGGGGTTCGTGCTACCGCTTGTCGCATTCCCCATCCTGCACCATGTGGGACGATTCAAGCGCGCAGATGCCGCCTCGATTGCCGCACATTACGGATCGGTGAGTGTCGGCACCTATGCCGTGGCCGCTGCCTACTTCGCCAGCCGACAGGTCGCGTTTGAAGCGCACATGCCCTTGCTGCTCGCCGTGCTCGAGGTCCCCGCAATCCTGGTCGGGATCGTGCTCGCACGCGGGGTATCCCGGGACATCCGGTTCGGCGCCATGGCCCATGAGGTGTTTTTGGGCAAGGGCATCGTGCTGCTCATGGGGGGGCTGTTGATTGGATGGATGGCGGGACCCGATGGGCTTGTCTCCGTGAAGCCGCTGTTTTTCGACCTGTTCAAGGGAATTCTTGCGCTGTTCCTGCTGGAAATGGGCTTGATCACCGCGAGGCAAGTGGCCACCTTGCGGCAGTATGGTGTCTTTCTGGTGCTGTTTGGCGTGGCGATGCCGCTCTTCTCGTCCCTTGTCGGGATCGGCATGGGATGGGGTTTGGGCTTTTCAACCGGTGGAATGGCCATGCTGGCCACGCTGGCGGCTTCCGCCTCCTACATCGCGGTCCCTGCTGCCATGCGCATCTCGGTTCCGGAAGCCAATCCGACGCTGTCACTGGCCGCGTCTCTGGGCGTCACCTTTCCGTTCAACGTCCTGCTGGGTATCCCGCTTTATCATTCGATGGCCATTCATGCGCATCGCTGGTTGGGAGGATAGATTCATGAGTGCGCCGATGCGAAAACTGCTCACCATCATTACCGAAGCCGCTCTGGAGCGGCTATTGGTCGAGGACATCGAACGCCTCGGCGCTCACGGCTATACCGTGAGTGATGCCCGCGGCAAAGGACGGCGCGGCGTGCGCAGTGCCGACTGGGAAGAAAGCCGAAACATTCGTATTGAAGTGGTGTGCGAGGAGACGGTCGCCGAGGCGATTGCGGCCTATCTGGAGGCGCACTATTACGCCGATTACGCCATGATCCTGTTCATGAGCGATGTTGCGGTGTTGCGTCCGGAGAAGTTTTGAGCGCGGCGACCGAAGCGCCGCTGGCAGTTCAGCGGGCTGGAGATTTTGCTCGGCACCAGGCGCTGTCACGGTTTCCCCGGTGAGTGCGCGCATGCGATCGGGTTTTGGTGTCCCGCTCGCTGTGCGACCGTCGGTGCTTGTGGCCGAGCCTGCGCGTGCGAGCAGGCCTGGGTCTTCGCTTCGATCTTCCATCCTGGATGCAAGTTGGCCAAGCGACGTTGCCCTGCGCGCGCAAGGCATCCAAACGCCGCTCCGGTAAGCGCGGAAGGGGTCCTCCTTCGAAGCCGCCTTGTGCTTGCGACCCCCCATGCTCGCCGGGGGGTGAGGTTGCATGAGCAACCCTTGGCAATTTCCAGGTGGACGATTCCACAGGATTACGCACCCGTCTGCCAAAGGCGGTCAAAATCCGGTTCGAACAGAATCCCGCTATCTGCGTCAGCGCCCGCATCCCTCGACCTGCTTCGGTTGCCTCCTTGCAGGCTGGTGACGTGCTCTCCCGGACCGGCGCAACCGCGCAGAGAGGCGATTGGGCGGCCTCAGAACAGCATCAGGCCATGGCTTCCGGCGACCGCGCCCAGCACCGTCAGCGCAGCCAGGAACAAGAGGATGTGATGCAGCCGGCTCATGCGCCGGAACACCGGGCCGGGCGCCTGTTCAGCCTGGCGCGCGAAGCGCTCATGCAGCAGCGGTTCCAGAACGAACAGCATGAGCATGAAGAAAATCCACAGGCCGAGCATCCCGCTCATCCACCAGAATTGAAACGCATGGAAGCGATGCCAGAGGTCCATTCGGTAGGTCAGCCATAGGCCACTGACTCCTGCCAGTGAGACCGAGACGCGTGCCTGCGCCGAGAAGCGCCGTTCCACGCTTTCGAATGCCTCGAGTGCCTGCCGAGCCGTAGGCTGCGCTCGGGCAAACGGCAGCACGACCAGCGTGACGAAGGAGAGGCCACCAATCCAGTGGATGACGGCCAGTACATGCAGCGCGCGGGCCAGAGCGATGTCCATCAGCGTATGTACCTCCCGGGTCTATCAGCAACGCCGTGGCCGCGACGTCGGATGGTTTCTGCACGGCCGTTGGCCGGCTTCGGACAGGGTAGAACCATCACGATATCGGTGGAGGCGACGGCTCGGGTGTGAAGCCCTGGATGTCGGCCTGCGCGATCAGTTGGGCGATGTAGCGGGCGATAGCCCGGCGGTGCGCCTGTTCGGTAAGGCGGTCGGCGATGACGCTGCTGACCGCCTCGAACGGCAGGCGTCGGGGTTCGCCGCGCCGGAGCAGCCGGATCAGGTGAAAACCATAGGCGGTCTCCACCGGCGTGGAGATGTCGCCCGGCGCTAGACGCTGCAGCGCGGCTTCGAACGGCGGCGTGGTCTCGCCCGGCCCGAGCTGGCCGAGGCGGCCACCCTCGGCACCCGAGGCGCAGTCGGAGAAACGGCGTGCCAGTTCAGCGAACCGCTCCGGAGCCTGCAGCAGCTGTGCATGGAGCTGATCGGCCTTGGCGCGCGCGGCGGCGAAGGCGTCGGCCTGATCGCGGCGCGCGGCGATCAGGATGTGCTCGGCTTCCTGCAGCAGCGGGGTCATGAAGCGCTCGGGGTGGTCGTCGTAGTGGCGGCGCACCTGCTCGGGTGGGGCTTCGCATGGCGGAACCTCCCGTTCGATCAGGGCGCGGATCAGCGCATCCTCTTCGGTTTCGATGCCGCCCTGGACGTCGGCCTGCGGGGTGGTATCGAGCGCCAGCCGGCGCGCCTGCTGCAGCAGCAGTTCGCGGATGATCAGGGCCCGCGCGGCCTGGTGCCAACTGCTCTCGAACTGATCGCCCGGAAAGTGCTGCATTTCGGCGGCGATGTGGCGCTGGGCGATCGGGTGGTCGTTGACCATCAGCGCCGCCGGTGTGTCGAGTGTCGCCTCAGCCTCAGCCTCAGCCTCAGCCTCAGCCTCAGCCTCAGCCTCAGCCTCAGCCTCGCGGCGGCAGGCCCGGACCGGTGCCGCATCCACACTGTGCAGCGGGATGATCGAATGCCGCGGTGATTCGGATGTGCGGTGACTCATGGCCCGTTCCTCAGGCATTGCGTGGCGGCTGGGTGCGGCGGCGCACGATCTGGTAGCCGGGTCGGCCGAGGTACCAGATCGGCGCACTCCAGATGTGCACCAGCCGAGTGAAGGGGAACAGCAGCAGCAGCGTCAGCCCCAGCAGCAGATGGGCCTTGAAGATCGGATGGACATCGGCGACATAGGTCGCGGCAGCCGGTTGCAGGGTGGCGATGCCCTGGGCCCAGTTCATGAACTTGACCATCTCGTGGCCATCCAGATGGCCGAGGGAGACGAAGATGGTGCAGAGCCCCAGTGTGAGTTGCAGCCAGAGCAGCAGCAGGATGCCGATGTCTCCAACGCTCGAGGTCGCGCGGATGCGCGCATCGAACAGCCGCCGGTGAGCAAGCAGCGTGATGCCGATGAAGCAGACCACGCCCGCCAGGCCACCGACGACGATGGCGAGCATCTGCTTGAGGCCGTGGCTGATGCCGAGCTGGTCGAACAGGGCAATCGGTGTAAGCAGGCCGACGAAGTGGCCCGCCAGAATGGTCAGGATGCCGATATGGAACAGGTTCGATCCCCAGCGTAACTGGCGCTTACGCAGCAGCTGCGAGGAGCCGGTCTTCCAGCTGTACTGTTCGCGGTCGAAGCGCAACAGGCTGCCGAGCAGGAAGACGGTCAGGCAGAGATAGGGATACCAGCCGAACAGGATCATGTTGAAGGTCGCAGACATGGGTGCTTCTCCCTCGGATTCAGCTCTGCCGCGCCCGCCGGGGTACGGCTGACAGGGGAACGCTGGTCACCGTTGCGCCCCCGGATTCACAGACGGTCGCATCGGGATCGAAAATCACCGGTGGCTCCGCCCACTGCGCGTCGAGTTCAGCTGGCAGCTCGGTGTTCAGGTGGACGGTCGTTGCGGTGTGGATCGACTGATCACCGGCCGCGCTGCGAATGGCCCGCAGCAGGCTGGCGTAGCCGCTGCCGCGCGCCCGCAGCCGCTCTTCAAGGGCGGCGAGGATGTGTAGCGTCTCGGCCAGCAGCAATCGGGCCTCGTCGAGTGGTCGGGTCGAGAGGTATTCGAGGAACAGCGGCAGGTAGTCAGGCAGCTCGTTGTTGATCCGCTCCAGTCCGCCCTGTTCGTAGAGCGCAGCCAGATCGACCAGCGCCTGGCCGCGGTCACGACTCTCGCCATGGACATGCTCGAACAGGTGGAGCGACAGCAGGCGGCTCTTGTCGAACAGCGCCACATAGTGTTCCTGCAGATCGATCAGATCGGTCTGCTCGACGAAGCTGCAGAAGTCCTCCAGTTCGGCCAGAACCGGCGGCGCGACCCGCCCTTCAGCCGCGATGAGACCGCGAATTTCGGCCATGGCTGCCTGCAACCCTTCGTCCGGGTAGCAGAGCAGCGCCGACAGGGCTTTGAACGTGGCGCTCATTTCGGTACCTCCCCGGGGTTGTGGGGCTGACTGCCCTGCGCCGGGCTGAACAGTTTCACCGGCGTGAACAGCTCGGCCTTCGAGCTGCCGCCGGAGCAGCCGTTGCCGAAGGAGAAGCCGCAGTTGCCGCGCAGTGCGTAGACATCCTCGTGCGTTTCACGGCGTGTGGTGGGGATGACGAAGCGGTCTTCGTAGTTGGCGATCGCCATGATCCGGTACATCTCCTCGATCACCGCGCCCGACAGGCCGACCCGGGTGGCGATCGACTCATCGATGCGTCCCTCGACACTCTTGGCGCGCATGTAGCCGCGCATCGCCAGCATCCGCTCCAGCGCCAAGGCGACGGGCGCCTCGTCGCCGGCAGTCAGCATGTTGGCGAGGTAGCGCAGCGGAATACGCAGCGAGCGCACATCCGGCAGACCGGCGTCGATGCCGATCTGCCCGGCGGCCGCGGCCGACTGGATCGGCGACAGCGGCGGCACATACCACACCATTGGCAGCGTGCGGTACTCCGGATGCAGCGGGAAGGCGATCTTCCACGCCATCGCCATCTTCCACACCGGTGAGTGGCGGGCCGCCTCCAGCCAGCTCTCGGGGATGCCATCGGCGCGCGCCTGGGCGATCACCGCCGGGTCGTTGGGGTCGAGAAAGAGATCGAGCTGCGCCTGGTAGAGATCGCGTTCTTCAGCCACACTGGCCGCCGCTTCGATGCGGTCGGCGTCGTAGAGCAGCACGCCGAGGTAGCGGATGCGCCCGACGCAGGTCTCGGAGCAGACCGTCGGCTGCCCCGACTCGATGCGCGGGAAGCAGAAGATGCACTTCTCCGATTTGCCGCTCGACCAGTTGTAGTAGATCTTCTTGTAGGGACAGCCGGAGACGCACATCCGCCAGCCACGGCATTTGTCCTGGTCGATCAGCACGATGCCATCTTCCTCGCGCTTGTAGATGGCGCCGGAGGGGCAGGCGGCGACGCAGGCCGGGTTGAGGCAGTGCTCGCACAGTCGCGGCAGGTACATCATGAAGGTGTTCTCGAACTGGCCGTAGATGTCCTTCTGCACCCCCTCGAAGTTGACATCGGCGCTGCGCTTGGCGAACTCGCCGCCGAGAATCTCCTCCCAGTTCGGCCCCCATTCGATCTTCTCCATGCGCTCGCCGGTGATCGCCGAGCGCGGGCGCGCCGTCGGAAAGGCCTGGGACTCGCGGGCGCTCTGCAGGTGTTCGTAGTCGAAGTTGAACGGCTCGTAGTAGTCGTCGATCTCGGGCAGGTCGGGGTTGGCGAAGATGTTCGCCAGCACCCGCCACTTGGCGCCGATGCGCGGCTCGATTCGGCCGTTCGGCTTGCGCCGCCAGCCGCCGTTCCAGCGCTGCTGGTTCTCCCAGTCGCGGGGGTAGCCGATGCCCGGCTTGGATTCGACGTTGTTGAACCAGGCGTACTCGACCCCTTCGCGGCTGGTCCAGACGTTCTTGCAGGTGACCGAACAGGTGTGACAGCCGATGCATTTGTCGAGGTTGAGCACCATGCCGATCTGTGCGCGGATTTTCATCGTGCAACCTCCTCAGGGGTTCCGGGTGTCGAGCGGCGCTTCGAGCCAGTCGACCTTCGCCATCTTGCGGATCACGACAAACTCATCCCGGTTGGAACCGACCGTGCCGTAGTAGTTGAAGCCGTAGGCCTGCTGGGCGTAGCCGCCAATCATGTGCGTCGGTTTGAGTACGGCGCGGGTGCAGGAGTTGTGGATGCCGCCACGCTGGCCGGTGATCTCCGAGCCGGGGGTGTTCACGATCTTCTCCTGCGCGTGGTACATGAACAGCGTCCCCTCGCGGATGCGCTGCGACACCACCGCACGGGCGGTGAGGGCGCCGTTGGCGTTGAAGGCCTCGACCCAGTCGTTGTCGCGGATGCCGGCCTTCTGCGCGTCGGTTTCCGAAAGCCACACCACCGGTCCCCCGCGGTTCAGGGTCAGCATCAACAGGTTGTCGGAATAGGTGGAATGGATGCCCCACTTTTGGTGCGGGGTGATGAAGTTGAGCACGATCTCGGCCTCGCCGTTGGGCTTGAGACCCTTCACCCAGGTGGTCTTCAGGTCGAGTGGCGGCTTGTAGAGACACAGCGCCTCGCCGAAGGCGCGCATCCACAGATGGTCCTGATAGAGCTGCTGCCGGCCGCTGAGGGTGCGGAACGGGATCAGCTCGTGGATGTTGGTGTAGCCGGCGTTGTAGCAGACCTTCTCGCTCTCGAGGCCGGACCAGATCGGCGAGGAGATGATCTTGCGCGGCTGGGCCAGCAGGTCGCGAAAGCGGATCTTCTCGTCCTCCTTCGGCAGCGCCAGATGGATGTGTGGACGGCCGGTCTTCTGCTCCAGCGCCTCCCACGCCTTCACCGCGACGGTGCCGTTGGTTTCGGGTGCCAGCGCCAGAATCGCCTCGCAGACATCGATGTCGCGCTCGAGCCGGGCCAGACCTTGGGTCGCCCCTGCCTCTTGCACCGCGCCGTTGATTTGCCGAAGTCGATCGATGTCCTCGCTGGTGTCCCAGGAGAGGCCCTTGCCGGCATTCCCGGCCCGGTCGAGCAGCGGCCCGAGGGCAGTGAAGCGCCGGTAGAGGTTCGGGTAGTCGCGCTCGACCACGCTGATCTGCGGCATGGTCTTGCCGGGAATCGGCTCGCACTCGCCCAGATACCAGTCCTTCACGTCGAGCGCCTGGGCCAGCTCGCCGGCACTGTCGTGCTGGATCGGGCTCAGCACCACATCCTTCTCGACCCCCAGCACCTCGGGCGCGACGGCCGAGAAAGCCTTGGCGATGGCCTTGAAGATCTCCCAGTCCGACTTGCTCTCCCAGGCCGGGTCCACTGCCGCGCCGAGCGGATGGATGAAGGGGTGCATGTCGGAGGTGTTGAGGTCGTTCTTCTCATACCAGGTCGCGGTCGGCAGCACGATGTCGGAGTAGACCGCGGTGGTCGACATGCGAAAATCGAGCGTCACCAGCAGATCGAGCTTGCCCTCGGGGGCCTCGTCGTGCCAGGCGACCTCGCGCGGCTTCTGGCGCCCTTCCTGCCCCAGATCCTTGCCCTGTACGCCGTGGGGGGCGCCCAGCAGGTGCTTGAGGAAGTACTCATGCCCCTTGCCGGAGGAGCCGAGCAGATTGGAGCGCCAGATGAACAGGTTGCGCGGCCAGTTGGCCGGATCATCCGGGTCCATGCAGGAGAGCTCGAGCCGGCGCGACTTCAGTTCGCCGACGGTGTAGGCCACCGGGTCGACCCCGGCTGCTGCGGCCGCCCGCGCCACCGCCAGCGGATTGGTCTTGAGCGCCGGGGTCGAGGGCAGCCAGCCCATCCGTTCGGCGCGGGCGTTGAAATCGATCAGCGATGCATCCCAAGGTCCCGTCGGCGCCGTCGGTGACAGGATCTCGGCGGCACTGACGGTTTCGTAGCGCCACTGGTCGGTGTGGGCGTAGAAGAACGAGGTCGAGTTCTGCTGGCGCGGTGGGCGAATCCAGTCGAGGGCGAAGGCGATCGGCGCCCAGCCGGACTGCGGGCGCAGTTTCTCCTGGCCGACGTAGTGGCTCCAGCCACCGCCGGACTGGCCCACGCAGCCGCACATCACCAGCATGTTGATGACGCCACGGTAGTTCATGTCCATGTGGTACCAGTGGTTCATCGCCGCGCCGATGATGACCATCGACCGGCCATTGGTCTTCTCGGCGTTGTCGGCAAAGCCGCGTGCCACGGCCAGAATCTGCTCGCGCGGCACACTGGTGATCTGCTCGGCCCAGGCCGGCGAGTAGGGTTCGGGGTCGTCGAAATCGCGCGGCATGTGCTCGCCGCCAAAGCCCTGATCGACGCCGTAGTTGGCCAGAAACAGGTCATAGACCGAAGCGACCAGCACCTCGCCCTCTTTCAGCTTCAGCCGCTTGACCGGTATGTTGCGCACCAGCACGTCGGGGTGGTCGGTTGCGGCGAAGCCATTGCTGGCCGCGTTGGCAAAGTAGGGGAAGCGCACCCCCACTACCGTGTCGTGCACCCCCTTGAGGCCGAGGCGCAGCGTGGTGTCGCGGCCGTTGGCGTCTTTTTCTTCGAGGTTCCACTTGCCGGCGTCGTCGCGCCCGTCCGGGCCCCAGCGAAAGCCGATCGAGCCGTTCGGTACCACCACCTCGCCGCTCGACTCATCCAGCGCCACCGTCTTCCATTCAGGGTTGTTGCGCTGGCCCAGCGCATTGTCGAAATCGGAGGCGCGCAGCAGGCGATCGGCGACATGGCTCCCCTCCTGCGGCGCCAGCCGCACCAGCAGCGGCAGGTCGGAATACCGACGCACATAGTCGCGGAAGTAGGGCACCTGCCGGTCGACATGAAACTCTTTCAGGATCACATGGCCGAAGGCCATCGCCAGCGCCGCATCGGTACCCTGCTTCACGGCAACCCACAGGTCAGCGAATTTCGATGCCTCGGAGTAGTCCGGGCAGATGACCACACTCTTGGCGCCCCGGTAGCGCGCCTCGGTGTAGAAGTGGGCATCAGGGGTGCGGGTCTGGGGTACATTCGAGCCCCACAGCATCAGGAAGCCGGAGTTGTACCAGTCCGCGCTCTCGGCAACATCAGTCTGCTCGCCCCAGGTCTGCGGCGAAGCCGGTGGCAGGTCGCAATACCAGTCATAGAATGAGCCGCAGCCGCCGCCCAGCAGCTGCAGGTAGCGCGCTCCGGCGGCATAGGAAATCATCGACATGGCCGGAATCGGCGAGAAGCCGAATACCCGGTCGGGGCCCCAGCGCTTGACGGTGTAGGCGTTGGCGGCACCGATGATTTCGGTGATCTCGTCCCAGCCGGCGCGCACGAAGCCGCCATGGCCGCGGATCGACGTATAGGCGCGCCGCTGCTCGGGGTCCTCGACGATGGCGGCCCAGGCCGCGACCGGCGGCAGCGTCGCCCGCGCGGTGCGCCATGCGCGCAGCAGCCGGCCACGGATCAGCGGATACTTCACTCGCGCGCCGGAGTAGAGATACCAGCTGTAGCTGGCGCCGCGCGGGCAGCCACGCGGCTCGTGGTTGGGCAGCCCCTTGCGGGTGCGCGGATAGTCGGTCTGCTGCGTTTCCCAGGTGACGATGCCCCCCTTGACGTAGATCTTCCACGAGCAGGAGCCGGTGCAGTTCACACCATGGGTGGAGCGCACGATCTTGTCGTGCTGCCAGCGCTTGCGGTAGCCCTCCTCCCAGCTGCGATCCTCCTCGGTCACGATGCCGTGGCCCGCGGAAAAATCACCGACGGTTCTGCGAAAGAAAGTGAGCCGATCGAGAAAGTGCGACATGGTGGTGGCTCCCGGTTACTTGGCCGCGGCCGGTTGAGCCGGTATGGCGCGCCGCTGGCGTTCGAGGTCATGCAGCAGACCGCCCTTGCGGGTGTAGACCCCCCAGGTAAGGACAAGGCAGCTGATATAGAAGATGAGGAAGGCCCACAGCGCGGCCTGCGCGCTGCCGGTCAGGGCGATCGAGGTGCCATAGCTCTTGGGGATGAAGAAGGCGCCGAAGGCCGCGATCGCCGAGGTGAAGCCGGTGATGGCCGCAGCCTCCTTCTCGACCTGTCGCTGACGGGTCTTGGCGTCGGCGTCCGGCATCAGCCGCTGCATCTCCTTGGTCATGATTGCCGGAATCATCTGAAACGTGGAGGCGTTGCCGATCCCGGTGGCGCAGAACAGTGCAAGGAAGCTGGTGAAGAACACCGGGAAGCTCTGCATGTTCAGTCCGTAAAGCACGCCGCCCACGCCGGCCATCATGGCCACGAATACCCAGAACGTCACCCGACCGCCGCCGTACTTGTCCGCCACCCAGCCGGTCAGTGACCGCGACAAGGCGCCGACCAGCGGACCGAGGAAGGCCAGCTGCAGGGCGTTGACCTCGGGAAACTGGGTTTTGGTGAGCAGCGGGAAGGCCGCGGAGTAGCCGATGAAGGAGCCGAAAGTCCCCGTATAGAGCCAGCACATCAGCCAGTTGTGCAGGCGCTGGAAGATCACCGACTGCTCGGAGAACGATGCCTTGGCCGAGGCGATGTCGTTCATGCCGAGCCAGGCCGCGGTGGCGGCAACGGCGATGAAGGGCACCCAGATGAAGCCGGCGTTCTGCAGCCACAGGCTTGTCGTCTCGTCACCCTGGATCGCGACCTGCGACTCACCCCCCAGCGCGCCGAACACACCGGCGGTGATCACCAGTGGCACCAGGAACTGCACCACGCTGACGCCCAGGTTGCCGAGCCCGGCGTTGAGCGCCAGCGCATTGCCCTTCTCCGCCCGCGGGAAGAAGAACGAGATGTTCGACATCGAGGAGGCGAAGTTGCCGCCGCCAAAACCGCACAGCAGGGCCAGCAGCAGGAAGACCCAGTAGGGCGTCTCGGGATTCTGCACGGCAAAGCCGATGCCCACGGCCGGGATCATCAGCGACCAGGTGGTCAGCGTCGTCCATAGCCGCCCGCCGAAGATCGGCACCATGAAGGAGTAGAAGATGCGCAGCGTCGCGCCCGACAGCCCCGGCAGCGCGGCGAGCCAGAACAGCTCGTTGGTGCTGTAGCGAAAGCCGATGACCGGCAGCTTGGCAACCACGACCGACCAGACCATCCAGACCGCGAAGGAGAGCAGCAGACAGGGAATCGACAGCCAGAGGTTGCGGTGGGCAATACGTTTTCCTTCCTGGACCCAGAAGGCATGGTCTTCCGGCCGCCAGTGGGCCAGTACCCGATGAGAGCCCAGAACGCCAACCTGTTTGGCGCCGTGAATCTCTTCCATCTCGGGCAGTTCCGGCAGCTTTCGGAGCACGGGAGCCGCCGCCTCGCGCTCCATGCGCAGGATCGCCAGATGCATCCACACCAACGCGGTCCCCACCAGGACAAACAGCGCCATGAAGCAGCTCGTCCACAGTCCGGTGAGGTCGAGCAGGACGCCGAACAGGATCGGCAGAACGAAGCCGCCCAAACCGCCGATCATGCCGACCAGACCGCCTACCGCGCCCACATGATCCGGGTAGTAGACCGGGATGTGCTTGTAGACCGCTGCCTTGCCCAGCGCCATGAAAAAGCCAAGAACAAAGATGATGACGACGAAACTGGGCAGGCTCATTTCCAGATGGAACGCGAACGTCTCTTGCGCGCCATGCACCCGGTAATCCGTCGGCGGATAGGCGAGCAAGAAGGTCGCAGCGACGGAGACGAGGAAGGTCCAGTACAGTACCCGCCGCGCACCATAGACATCGGACAGATGGCCGCCGTAGGCGCGGAAGAAGCTGGCCGGGATCGAGAACAGGGCCGCGATCAGCCCGGCCGTCTTGATGTCGAGCTGGTACACCTGCGTCAGATAGCGCGGCAGCCAGAGCGCCAGGGCGACGAAGGCCCCGAAGACAAAGAAGTAGTAGAGCGAGAAGCGCCAGACCTGCACGTTCTTCAGCGGCTCCAGTTCGAGCCAGACGCTTTTGGGCTTGACCCCGGTTCGACGACGTTCGACCAGCACCGGATCATCCTGGGTTGTTATCCAGAACAGCACGGCGGTGATCGCCAGCGCCGCTGCCCAGATCTGCGCGACGCTTTGCCATCCAAAGGCGACCAGCACGAAGGGGGCGACCAGCTTGGTGACAGCGGCGCCGATGTTGCCCATGCCGAAAATGCCGAGCGCCGTGCCCTGTTTTTGCGGTGGATACCAGCGAGAGACATAGGCAACGCCAACCGCGAAGGAGCCGCCGGCAATCCCGACACCCAATCCCGCCAACAGGATCTGTGGGTAGGTTTCGGCCTGTGACAGCAGCAGTGTGGCCACGGCAGCGGCGAGCATCGTCAGGGTGAAAACCAGCCGGCCGCCGTAGCGGTCGCTCCAGACCCCCAGCGCCACACGACTGAGCGAGCCGGTCAGAATTGGCATGCCGATCAGCAGGCCGAATTGAGTCTCGCTCAAGCCGAGCTGTTCGCGAATGCCGATTCCAATGATGGAGAAGATGGTCCATACGGCAAAGCAGACGGTAAACGCCAGCGTGCTCGCGCTCAGGATGCGAGTCGATTGGGGATGGGCCTGAGTGTTCATCGTCGGGTTTCCTTGACTTCTGGATGGTTCGACCGACTGAGGCGTGATTCACGATTGGCGTTAAGGTGACAGGGGGCACAGCCGTTCGCATTGATTCATGTCAAATATCGATGTGACATTAGTCACACGTAATATTTGTCGCGTGCCAGAATGACCCAAGGAAAATTCAGCATGCCGATGGCGTAAATCGCCCAGGGCAACCCTTTGGGTGAAGGAGGGGATCGTGACGGAAGAGGTTGAAGCGCAGGCGCTGCCGCTGCTGCGTCAGTTGCCGGAGGCCAGCCGCGAGCGGCTGCTGGCCAGCGCGATTCAGCACCGCGTGGCGGCCGGAACGGTGCTGTTCGAACAGGGCGAATTGCCCAACTTCCAGATCGTGGTGATGTCCGGTTCAGTCCAGCTATTCGGCCGTTCGATTCGAGGCCGTGAGGTGCTGGTGGAAGTGGTGCGCGCACCGGATCTGATCATTCCGGCTGCGGTGGTCACTGCGGCGCCCTATCTGATGCAGGCGCGCGTGCCGGAGCCTTCGCGCTTTCTGCTGATTCCGGCGGCACTGTTCCGCGAGACCCTGCTGCAGGAACCCCTGCTGGCCCATGAGATGATCGACGCGCTGGCGCGGCAATTCCGGCGCATGGTGCGGCAGGTGAAGAATCTGAAGCTCAGGTCGTCGGTGCAACGGGTGGGCTGCTACCTGCTGACCCTATCCAAGCGCCAGGGTACGCCGGCGCAGGCTGTTCTGCCGTATGAAAAAAATCTCATCGCTTCGGAACTCGGCATCACCCGCGAATCGTTTTCGCGCGCGCTCGCGAGCTTGGAGAAGGCCGGCATCGAGGTCGCCGGGCAGACCATCACGATCGTCGATGCCGCGCGGCTGGCCGCCGCCTGCCAGCCTGATCCGCTGATCGACGATGCGGACAGTGAAGCGACGCGATTCAGCGATGATCCGGCGCGCCCGGCGATCGCTGATCCTGGCGATCCATCCGGGCGCGGATCTTGATCACCGGCTGCTCGCCGGTCTGGAAATCGACGCGGCCATCGGGTTTGATTCGCGACGATCCACGACAGCGCTGGGTGCGCTCGCCGAGGCGGTCGCGGCCCATGTGGCGGCGCATGATGATCCCAATTGCGCCATGATTCCGTCCGTGAGCGATATCGCTGTCCTGCGCCCGGAACCCGGGAGTTGACTGCCGCGGTGATCGTCTCGGCGCCGGGCGTGGCACGATCCTCATTTTCTCCCGTGTCGGAATACAACCGGCGGCCCGTTCGCGGTCGCTCCGATGGGGAGCGGACGACGGCGGGTGAACAACGACGGGATGCGCTTGTCGATAGGCAAGGGATCGCCGGGAAGCCCGCCCCGCCGGTAGCCGAAGGCGCCGGAGAGCGGGGGATAACACGTCTTTGGAGTGAAGCATGCAGGATGATCGACTCGCGGAACGACCCTGGCACGCGTTGAATGCCGAGGAGGTGCTGCGGGATTTCGACGTGGCATGCGATGACGGGCTGTCGGATTCGGAAGTGCTGCAGCGCCGCGAGCGCTATGGCGACAATCGCCTGGCTGAAACGCCGCCGCGTCCCCTGTGGCTGAAGTTTCTCGACCAGTTCAAGAGCATCCTGGTGCTGATCCTGCTTGGCGCGGCCGTGCTGGCCGGTGCCATCGGGGATCTCAAGGATGCGATCGTGGTCGGTGTGGTCGTGCTGCTCAATGCGACGCTCGGCTTCTTTCAGGAATATCGTGCCGAGGCAGCGCTGGGGGCGCTGAAGAACATGCTTGCACCGAGCGCCCAGGTGCGGCGCGGGGGCGAGGTCAGGGTGGTCGACGCCGACACGCTCGTACCGGGGGACATCCTTCTGCTGGATGCCGGCGACCGCATCCCCGCCGATGCCCGGGTGCTGTTGGCTCATGGCGCCGAAGTGGCTGAGGCCGCGCTGACCGGTGAATCCCAGCCTGTTTCCAAACAGGTCGAGCCGGTGACGGAGCCCTCGGCGCTGGCCGAACGCCGCAGCATGCTGTTCATGAACACGGTGGTGACACGCGGCCGCCTGGAGGCCGTGGTCACGGCTACCGGCATGGCCACGGAGATGGGGCAGCTCGCCGGCATGCTGGCGCGGACCGTCGAGACGCCGACGCCTTTGCAACAACAGCTCGATACGCTGGGCAAGCGACTGGCCACGATTGCCGGGATCGTGGTGGGGTTGATGTTCGTGTTCGGGCTGATGCGCGGAGACGATCTGGGCCAGACCGCCATGACCGCCATCTCGCTCGCCGTGGCGGCGATTCCCGAGGGATTGCCCGCGGTGGTGACGGTGACGCTGGCACTCGGCATGCACCGCATGGCCAAACGCCATGCCATTGCCAAGAAGCTGTCTGCCGTGGAAACGCTGGGCTGCACGACCGTGATCTGCTCGGACAAGACCGGAACACTCACGCTCAATCAGATGAGTGCACGGGTGCTCTATTGCCGGGGCCGGCGTCATGCGGTGACGGGTGACGGGTACGAGGCGGTGGGCGAAATCGAGGCCGGAACCGATCTGGGTCCGATTCTGTTGCCGGCCCTGTTATGCGTGGATGCCAGTGTGCGCGACGGGGCGTTGATCGGCGATCCCACCGAAGGCGCTCTGCTGACTCTTGCGGCCAAGGCGGGACTCGATTCGGAGGTCGCGCTGCGGCTGCCGCGGATCGCCGAGATTCCGTTCGACTCGACGCACAAGTTCATGGCGACCTTCCACGATGAGGGCGAGACGGTACGGATGTGCGTCAAGGGCGCGCCGGACGTGCTGTTCGCCCGTGCGGACCGGTATGTCACCGAGCAAGGCGAGGCGCCGCTGGACGCTGCGGCCCGCGCGGCGTTCGAGCAGGAAAACGATGCGCTGGCCTCGGCAGCCATGCGTGTCCTCGCCCTCGCCAGCCGCCGTATTCCTGCAAACACGTTTGATCCATCCGGCGATCTGATGCCGTGGGCCCAGGCGCTGAATCTGCATGGACTGGTCGGCATCATCGACCCCCCGCGCCCGGAAGCGCAGGCGGCCATCGCCACCTGCCAGGCCGCGGGCATCGAGGTGAAGATGATCACCGGCGATCACCGCGTGACGGCGGCGGCGATTGCCCAGGAACTGGGGCTTTCCGGCGAGGCCCACGAAGGGCGGGAGCTGGACGGCTTGAGTTCCGAACAGATCACGGATCTGGTGGAAAAAAGTGCCGTGTTTGCGCGGGTCGCACCCAAGCACAAGTTGCGCATCGTCGAGGCGCTCAAGGCGCACGGGCACGTCGTGGCAATGACCGGTGATGGCGTCAACGACGCACCGGCCCTGAAGGCAGCGGATATCGGAGTGGCCATGGGCATCACCGGGACTGAGGTGACCCAGGAAGCGGCGACTCTGGTGCTGACCGATGACAACTTCGCGTCCATCGTGCGCGCCGTGGAGGAGGGGCGCACCATCTACGAGAACATCGTCAAATTCGTCCGTTTCCAGCTTTCCACCAACATCGGCGCCATTCTCACCGTGCTGGGTGCGCCGTTCCTGGGCTTCGCCACGCCGTTTACGGCCATCCAGATTCTCTGGGTCAACCTGATCATGGACGGCCCGCCTGCGATGACCCTGGGTGTGGAGCCGGCGCGGCCGGGCATCATGCAGGATCGCCCGCGCCCCGCCGGTGCAGCCATACTGACCGGGCAGCGGTTGTGGCGGATCATGCTCTACGGCGTGACGATGGCAGCCGGAACGCTGGGCGCCTACGCTTGGGGCCTCGCCCAAGTCGGGCGTGACTATGCGGTGACCCTGGCGTTCACCACCTTCGTCCTGTTCCAGTTCTTCAATGTCTTCAACGCCCGTGCCGAACACCGCAGCGCGTTCAATCGCCAGTTCGTTGCCAACGGCCGGTTGTGGTTGGCGCTGGCGGGCGTCATCGGGCTGCAGATCGTGGCGGTGCACTGGGGTCCGGCACAGGACATCTTCGATACGGTCGATCTGGCGCCGGATGACTGGCTGCGCGCGCTGAGCATCGCTTCGAGCGTGCTGGTACTTGAAGAGGCACGCAAGCTCATTCTCGCGGGTATGCGGCGCCTCCGGCGCGGCGCGCCATCCGGTGGGTTCCCGAATGGGTCGCCGTAACCTCGGCCAGACTAGGATGACGCTGGGCGAACGGGTCAGCACGATGCATCGTCGCGGCCCGGACCGATGGGTTTCATCGATACGCCGCATTTCATGCAGGGAGGACGCTTTGTGAACGACCACGACCCCGGGTCAGCAGCCGACCCATCAATGTCTCCCGCGCCGGCGGACGGTCGAGCCGATGTCATCGGTCCGAATGTGGCCGGAACGCTTGATGCGCTGTTCCGGGAGCGCGTCCGGCGCATGCCCGAGGCCATCGCCTATCGTGCCTTCGATGCCGCCCAGGGCGAGTGGCGCGAATACCGCTGGGCCGAGATGGCCGGCAGGGTCGGGCAGTGGCAGTCGGCGCTGGTGGCGGAAGGTCTGCTGCCCGGTGAGCGCATTGCCATTGCATTGCCCAATGGGCCCGACTGGGTGTGCGTGGATCAGGCCGCGCTCGGGCTCGGACTGGTGGATGTCCCGCTCTACGTCGATGATCGCCCCGAGAACGTCGCGTTTTTGCTCGCGAATTCCGGTGCGCGGTTGCTGGTGATCGATACCCTGGCGCGGTGGCAGTCGCTGGCGTCGGCAGTAGCGGCGGTGGCCACGCTGGAACGGGTGGTCGTCCTGGGGCCGCTGGACGCGGGAAGCGATCCGCTTCTGGTGGCAGCCGACCGGTGGTTGCCGCCCGGCCACCATGAGCTGCGCACATCGGCCGCTGCGCCCGATGATCTGGCGACGCTGGTCTATACCTCCGGGACCACCGGCCGGCCCAAGGGGGTCCTGTTGAGCCACCGCAATATCCTGTCGGTCGCCCATGCGGCGCTGCAGCGGGTGCAGGCCTATCCGGACGATGTGTTTTTGTCGTTTCTGCCGCTGGCGCACCTGTTCGAGCGCACGGCCGGCTATTACCTGCCGATGATGGCCGGCGCCACCGTAGCGCATGCCCGGGGCGTTCTGCAGCTGGCCGAAGACCTGCAGACGATCCGGCCTACCGCGCTGATCGCGGTGCCGCGCGTTTTCGAAACCCTCCATGCCCGACTGCAACGGGAATTGCAGCGCAGCGGCTGGCTGGCCCGGCGGATTTTTTCGCTGGCGGTCCGAACCGGTTGGCAATACGATCGCTATCGCCAGCACAAGCGATCTCGTCCGGCCAGCGCGGTGCTTTGGCCCGTGTTGTCGCGCCGCGTTGCCAGCCGGTTGCATGCGCGGCTGGGCGGGCGTCTGCGCGTGGCGGTCAGTGGCGGCGCCGCATTGCCGCCGGCCATTGCGCGCACCTTCATCGGGCTCGGGCTGCCGGTGCTGCAAGGGTACGGCCTCACGGAGGCGAGCCCGGTGGTCAGCGTGAACGCGCTGGACGACAACGAGCCGGCGAGCGTCGGTCCACCCCTGCCCGGCGTCGAGGTGCGCTTCGGCGCGCAGGACGAACTGCTGGTCCGCGGTCCCAATGTGATGAAAGGCTATTGGCAGAATCCCAGTGCCACCGCAGCGGCCATCGATCCCGATGGCTGGCTGCACACCAACGATCGGGGCGGCTTCGATGCGGCGGGCCGGATCTGTATCACCGGACGGCTCAACGAGATCATCGTGATGTCCAATGGCGAGAAGGTCTCGCCCGAAGACCTGGAAATGGCAATCCGGATGGATCCCTGGGTCGAACAATGCATGGTCGTGGGTGAGGGCGAGCCCTTTCTGGCTGCGTTGGTGGTGGTGGCGCACGGCCCGTGGACCCAGTTTGCCAAATCGCATGATCTGGATGCGGCAAATCCGGCGAGCCTGGCTCATCCCCGGTTGCAGCGGGTCTTGCTCAAGCATCTCAACGCCCGATTGAGCGCATTTCCGAAATACGCCCGGATTCGCCGCGTCCATGCCCTGCGCGAGCCATGGACGCTGGAGAACGGGCTGATGACGCCGACGCTCAAGATTCGCCGCAAGGTGCTCCTGCAACGCTATGCCGGGCCGATTCGGGCGTTCTATGATCGGCATCCGACCGAAAGCACCTGATGCGTGTCTCGGCGCGGCGTCGATGGGTGTGAATGAGGTCAGATATGCCAACGTCCGAACCGCCATGGAGCGAGCCGCATACCGCCGATGCCCCTGGGCGGTCCGGTATCGCGCCAACCTGGACCAGCAGCGCCAAGGACGCGGTCGGCTGTTCCCTGGCCCGTCGCGACTCTGGTTTACCACCGGCTTCGGCATCGTCAACGAGGTTTACGATCCGCGCATCGACATCCCGCAGATCCGCGATCTGGGCTTCATCGTGGCCGATGGCAAGGGTTTCGGGTCAGAGGTCAAGCGGCTGGAGAATTATCGGGTGAATTTCGTGGCGCCCGGGATGGCTGCCTTCGACATCTGCCATGAGCATTCGCGCTACCGCCTGCACCCGCGCATCTCACCCGATCCGCGTCGCGACGTCCTGGCGCTGGAGGGCGATGAGGATCTGCGAGCCTATGGGTTGCTCGCACCACCCGCCCGACTGAACCGGTCATCCCGCTCACGGATCGCGCCGTGCGTCTGCGGGGCCGCTGCGCTGTGGGACGGGCTTGATATCGGTCATCACGGTCCCCATCTCCGTTGGCAGAATGAGGGCGGTACCGCCCAATCGAATTTACGGGGAATTGCCATATGCGAATGGACAAGCTGACCAACAAGTTTCAGATGGCGCTGGCCGATGCCCAGTCGCTCGCGGTCGGGCGCGATCACAACTATATCGAACCGGTTCATCTGCTTCTGGCGCTGCTCGACCAGCAGGGCGGCAGCGTGCGGCCGCTGCTGTCGGCCGCCGGAGTGAATGTGAACGCGCTGCGGGCAGAGCTCGGCCAGGCGCTGGAACAGCTGCCCCGGGTGCAAGGCGCTTCGGCTGGCGAGGTGCATGTTTCCAACGATCTGGGCCGCCAACTCAACCTGGCGGACAAGCTCGCCCAGCAGCGCAAGGACCAGTACATCAGCAGCGATCTGTATCTGCTCGCCGTGCTCGAGGACAAAGGCCCGGCCAAGGACTTGTTGCAGCGCCATGGCGCCTCGAAGACGACCCTCGAACAGGCCATCGCCCAGGTGCGCGGTGGCGAGAGCGTGAGCGATCCCAATGCCGAGGAAGCGCGTCAGGCGCTGGACAAATACACCATCGATCTCACCGAGCGCGCTGAACAGGGCAAGCTCGATCCGGTGATCGGCCGGGACGACGAAATCCGCCGCACCATTCAGGTCCTCTCGCGCCGCACGAAGAACAACCCGGTGCTGATCGGCGAGCCCGGCGTGGGCAAGACCGCCATCGTCGAGGGCCTCGCCCAGCGCATCGTCAACGGCGAGGTGCCCGAGGGGCTCAAAGACAAGCGTCTGCTGGCCCTGGACATGGCGGCGCTGATCGCCGGCGCCAAGTACCGCGGCGAGTTCGAGGAACGCCTGAAAGCCGTGCTCAACGAGCTGGGCAAGCAGGAAGGGCGCATCATTCTCTTTATCGATGAAATCCACACCATCGTCGGCGCCGGCAAGGCCGAGGGCGCGATGGACGCGGGCAACATGCTCAAACCCGCGCTGGCGCGCGGCGAGCTGCACTGCATCGGCGCGACCACGCTCGATGAGTACCGCCAGTACATCGAAAAGGACGCGGCGCTCGAGCGGCGCTTCCAGAAAGTGCTGGTCGATCAGCCGAGCGTGGCGGACACCATCGCCATCCTGCGCGGCCTGAAGGAAAAGTACGAAGTCCATCACGGTGTGGAAATCACCGACCCGGCCATCGTCGCGGCGGCGACCCTGTCGCACCGCTACATTACCGACCGGCAGCTGCCCGACAAGGCCATCGACCTCATCGACGAGGCCGCCAGCCGCATCCGCATGGAAATCGATTCCAAGCCCGAGGAAATGGACCGGCTGGAGCGCCGGCTCATCCAGCTCAAGATCGAGCGCGAGGCGCTCAAGAAGGAATCCGACGAGGCCTCGCGCAAGCGCCTGGCCGATCTGCAGGAGCAGATCGAGCGGCTGGAGCGCGAATACGCGGACCTCGAGGAGGTCTGGAAGGCGGAGAAGGCGACCTTGCAGGGTAGCCAGCACGTGAAGGAGGAACTCGACCGGGCCCGCATCGAGCTGGAAACGGCGCGCCGGGCCGGGGATCTCAACCGCATGTCCGAACTCCAGTACGGGCGTATTCCCGAGCTCGAAAAGCAGCTCGGCGAAGCCGGTCAGGCCGAGCAGCAGGAGATGACCCTGTTGCGCAACAAGGTCACCGACGAGGAGATTGCCGAAGTCGTTTCCAAATGGACCGGGATTCCGGTGTCCAAGATGCTCGAAGGCGAGCGCGAGAAGCTGCTGCGCATGGAAGAGGCCTTGCACCAGCGCGTGATCGGCCAGGACGAGGCGGTGCGCTCGGTCTCCGACGCCATCCGCCGCGCACGGGCCGGACTCGCCGACCCCAACCGGCCCAACGGCAGCTTCCTGTTTCTGGGGCCCACCGGCGTGGGCAAGACCGAGCTGACCAAGTCGCTGGCGCAGTTCCTGTTCGATTCGGCCGATGCGATGGTGCGCATCGACATGTCCGAGTTCATGGAAAAGCATTCGGTGGCGCGGCTGATCGGCGCGCCTCCGGGCTATGTGGGCTACGAGGAAGGCGGCTATCTCACCGAGGCGGTGCGCCGCAAGCCGTATTCCGTGATCCTGCTCGATGAAGTCGAAAAAGCCCATCCCGACGTGTTCAACGTGCTGCTGCAGGTGCTCGACGACGGGCGGCTCACCGACGGGCAGGGTCGCACGGTGGACTTCCGCAACACCGTGATCGTGATGACCTCGAATCTGGGTTCCCAGATGATCCAGGAGATGGCCGGCGAGGAAAACTATGCGCGCATGAAAGCCGCGGTGATGGAGGTCGTGGGGCAGCACTTCCGGCCCGAGTTCCTGAACCGCATCGACGAGGTGGTGGTGTTCCACCCGCTCGGCCGCGAGCACATCCGGCGCATCGTCGATCTGCAGGTCGAGATCCTGCGGCAGCGTCTGGCCGCGCGCGAGATCGGTCTGGTGCTGACCGATGCCGCGCTCGATTGGCTGGGCGAGGTGGGTTATGACCCCGTCTACGGCGCCCGGCCGCTCAAGCGGGCGTTGCAGCAGCACCTGGAAAATGCGCTGGCTCGCGATCTGCTGCAAGGGCGGTTCGCACCCGAGGACACCATCGCGGTCGACCGCGAGGCCGATCATCTGGTCTTTCGCTCCAGCGCGCACTGAGGGCGATATAATGGCGCGTTTCGTCGGCGCGCCTTGAAATGGCCCGTGGCGTCCCCATGCTGTGTGCGTCCCGGCCGGTGATCCGGCTGAGACGCCGTCGGGGCTGGCCCGGCCAGCTCCGGCATGTCCGTTCCCGCGAATCCATGACAGTGTGAGGATGCCATGCCCATCTATGAATACCAGTGCCAGGCGTGCGGACATCGCCTGGAAAGCCTGCAGAAGATCAGCGAAGACCCACTCAAGGACTGCCCCGCCTGCGGCAAGCCGGCGCTGAATCGGCTGGTGTCCGCGGCCGGATTCCGACTCAAGGGCGGCGGCTGGTACGAAACCGACTTCAAGAGCGGCAACAAGCGCAACGTCGCCGAGTCATCGAGTTCCGCCAATGCGGCTTCCGCCTCAGGATCCGCTTCATCCTCCAGCGACAGCGGAAGCAGCACCTCGAGCAGCACCACGAGTGCCTCAAGCGACTGAAACAGCCCTTGCCGGGTTCCGGCTGCTTGCCTAACATGCCCCCACCCGCCGGTGCGCGCGGATCCGGATCTGGATTCGCCCGCGCCGCTTTTTCCGATCCGGCTTTTGCCGCCTTGCCGCTTGGATAGTCGACATGCGTAGTCATTACTGTGGAACCCTGAACGCCGATCTCATCGACCAGGACGTGGAACTGGCCGGCTGGGTGCACCGGCGGCGCGATCATGGCGGGGTGATCTTCATCGACTTGCGCGATCGGGAAGGCCTGGCCCAGATCGTCTGCCATCCGGACGATGCCGAGGTGTTTGCGGCCGCCGAAGCGGTGCGCAGTGAATACGTGCTGCGCATTCGCGGCCGGGTACGGCGCCGGCCGGCTGGCACCGAAAACCCGCGTCTGCCGACGGGCGCCGTCGAGGTGGTGGCGGCGTCGCTGGACGTCCTCAATACCGCCCAGACTCCGCCGTTCCAGCTCGACGAGGACGAGGTCGGCGAGGACGTGCGCCTGCGTTATCGCTACATCGACCTGCGCCGCCCCGCCATGCTGGAGCATCTCAAGCTGCGCGCGCGCGTCACCAGCTTTTTGCGCAACCACCTGGATCGCAACGGTTTCATGGACGTGGAAACACCCATGTTGACCCGCGCCACGCCGGAAGGTGCGCGCGATTACCTGGTGCCCAGCCGTACCCATCCGGGTCAGTTCTTTGCGCTGCCGCAGTCGCCGCAGCTCTTCAAGCAGTTGCTGATGATGGGCGGCATCGATCGCTACTACCAGATCGTGCGCTGCTTCCGCGACGAGGATCTGCGCGCCGACCGCCAGCCCGAGTTCACCCAGGTCGACATCGAGACCTCCTTCCTGGACGAGGAAGGCATCATGGCGCTCATGGAAGGCATGATCCGCGAGCTGTTCGCCGAGGTGCTGGACGTCGCGCTGCCCGATCCCTTCCCGCGCATGACCCACGCCGAGGCCATGGCCCGCTACGGCTCGGACAAGCCGGATCTGCGCATTGCGCTCGAGCTGACCGAAGTGGCCGACCTCTTGGCCGAGGTGGATTTCAAGGTGTTCGCCGGGCCGGCCAGCGATCCGGACGGGCGTGTGGCGGCGCTGCGTGTGCCGGGCGGCGGGCGGCTGTCGCGCAAGGATATCGACGGCTACACCGAACTGGTCGGCCGATACGGCGCCAAGGGCCTGGCTTACATCAAGGTCAACGAGCGCGCTGCCGGTCTTGCCGGCCTGCAGTCGCCGATCGTGAAGTTCCTGCCCGAGGCGGCGATCACCGCCGTGCTCGATCGCTGCGGCGCCCAGGACGGGGATCTGGTGTTCTTCGGCGCCGACAAGGCGCCCATCGTCAGCGAAGCCCTGGGCGCGCTGCGTTTGCGGCTGGGGCAGGATCTTGGCTTGGTCGCCGAAGGCTGGCGGCCCCTGTGGGTGGTGGATTTCCCCATGTTCGAATGGGACGCGGAGGCCAAACGCTTCGTGGCCCTGCACCATCCCTTCACCGCGCCGCGGGTGGATGACGCCGCGGCGCTCACGGCCGACCCCGGCCGGGCGGTCTCGCGCGCCTACGACATGGTGCTCAACGGCACCGAACTCGGCGGCGGCTCGGTGCGCATCCATCGCCAGGACATGCAGCAGGCCGTGTTCGACCTGCTCGGCATCGGGCGCGAGGAAGCCGAGGAAAAATTCGGCTTTCTGCTCGACGCGCTCAAGTACGGCTGTCCGCCGCACGGCGGGCTGGCCTTCGGCCTCGACCGCCTCGTCATGCTCATGGCGGGCGCCAAGAGCATCCGCGACGTCATCGCCTTCCCCAAGACCCAGACCGCGAGCTGCCCGCTCACCCGCGCGCCGGGACCGGCCAGCGACGCGCAACTTCGCGAGCTCGGCATCCGCCTGCGCGCCGCGCCGGGCGGCGGCTGAGGCCTCCGCCATCGGTCGCGCTTCAGGCCGGTCGAGGCAAGGGGTCGCTTGCTGCCGCATCCAAACAAAGCTCAAGCCGGGGCGGGCATCAGCGGCCCGCTCGCGCCCCGGTCGCCGGGATTTTTCCGGTATCGCGTCGGGGGATGCCCTATAGCGCATCCAGCGGACTGCGCACCCCGCGCCCGCCCTTGTTCAGCACGTGGGTGTAGACCATCGTGGTGCTCACGTCGGCGTGGCCGAGCAGCTCCTGCACGGTGCGGATGTCGTAGCCGTTCTGCAACAGATGCGTCGCAAAGGAATGGCGCAGCACGTGCGGCGTGCACGGCTTGACGATCCCGGCCTTGATGGCGGCGCCCTTGACCGCCCGCTGCACCGACTCCGGTAAGACATGATGACGCCGCACCGCGCCTGAGCGCGGGTCGACACTGCGGTTCGGCGATGGAAACACGTACTGCCAGCCCCAACTCTTGCCGGCCTTGGGATATTTCACCGCCAGCGCATCCGGAAGCCACACCTCGCCGAAGCCGTCGGCGAGATCGGCATCGTGCAGCCGCTTGGCACGGGCAATCTGATCCTGCAACGGCAGGATCAGATTCTCCGGCAACATCGTCACCCGATCCTTGCCGCCCTTGCCATCACGCACCACGATTTCGCGCCGCTCGAACTCCACATCCTTCACCCGCAGCCGCAGCCCCTCCAGCAACCGCATGCCGGTGCCGTACAGCAGGCTGACGATCAGCCCCATGGTGCCATTCAGTTCGTCCATCAGCGCGCGCACCTCGCGCGGCGTCAGCACCACCGGCAGTCGTTTGTTCACCTTGGCCTGAACGACCTCGCCCAACCACGGCAGATCGACGCCCAGCACCTTCCCATAGAGGAACAGCAGTGCCGCCTTCGCCTGATTCTGCGTCGAGGCCGACGCCTGTCGCTCTGTGGCCAGGTGCGTCAGAAAAACACCGACCTCGGCCGCACCCATCTCGGCGGGGTGCCGCTTGCCGTGAAAAAGAATGTACCGCCTTGCCCAATCGAGGTACGCCTGCTCGGTGCGATAGCTGTAATGCCGCACCCGCAGCGCCTCGCGCATGCGGTCGAGCAGCATTGGTGGCTTTGAAGATGAGAGATCAGTCGTCCTGAAAATCCTGGGTCGTCGAGATCACGCCGTCACTGATAGCAGGTTGATTTCATGAAAAAACGTCATTGCTTTGGGCGATCCGACAGCGTACGGTGGAGGTCGTCTAATTCTAGTTAGGCCTCACTGGGCAGGAAATCAGCATGATCTCTGGGGAATGTTTTTGCGGTTCGGTGAAGTATGAAATCTCATCGCAACTTGTCAGTGCACGTTCTTGCCACTGTTCACGATGTAGAAAAGCGTTTAGCGGCGCGGGCTCCGCATATGCGGAAATCTCCGAACCAAGTTTATTTCGGTGGGTTGAAGGCCATGACCTCCTGTCCACCTACAAAACACATGAATCCTGGGGCCTTCAATTCTGCAAACAGTGTGGCACTACGCTCTGCGGCATCCATGGGAATACAGTTCATGGCGTCACCCTCGGCTCCGTAAACGGCGATCCAGGCGTCCAAATCGAGCAGCATATTTTTGTAGGCTCCAAGGCTCCCTGGGATCATATCGGTGGTCAGGCACCTCAGTTCACGGAGCATGCAAAGTGACGCCCAACATATCGTTGGAGAGGGACCTTTGTTCCGCTACGCGCTTCGTGGAGCGTAGCGCGAAGCG
>OBJS01000040.1_pt1 | contig 80635 bp, 125 predicted proteins | sample 1519851 | NCBI WGS metagenome assembly OBJS01 (sample SAMN03019806, study PRJEB22545) | beach sand metagenome | biome: beach; feature: sea beach; material: beach sand | place: USA: Municipal Pensacola Beach, FL | collected 2010-10-20 | depth 25-47 cm m
TCTTATGTTTCAAGATGGGCCGTTGTTCATAATCATGTGTCTGTGGTAGTGACCTAGCACCACCTTCATATAGAGGTCTACTAGCTGTTTGAAAGAACCCCTGGAGCCATTTGCCCCCCTATCACCATGGCAGTTAAAAAGCCGTTCCATTATACGAAGGTCTTTAGTGCCACAATCCCAAAATGCCATTTCCCCATTAGGATCTAGCAACTGTTTTAAGGGGTGTATGCCATGATTGTGGTAAAAGTAGCACAACTCATTTAATAGTAAGTAGTCCTCACCCTGTTTATTTTGATATGCCCCTGTATCTATCGTTTGTGCAATGTGCTCATGGTGATTTGAGGGCACCATTACAATCTGTGAGCCGACACTTTGCGTGATTTCGTGTAATTCGTAGAACATCTCACGTGCAAACATAAGATTCTTGTACACGGTGTTAATGTGTTCAGGTAAGTGAATCTGCGAACTCTTAAATCGTTCGTTATGGTGGCCATGGTGATAGCTAAGGAAGTCATGCACAAACACATGTTGTGGTAATGCATTGATGATCATATCAGATGTTAAGCGCCATGCAGTGCTACAGATATCGTCTACATGCATATCACCGCATACAAGACTGTTTGCATAACCACGTTTTGGTAACTCATAATTAGGATTGAACTCCCAACACACCTTTGCACAGTCATGCGGTCGTTGTGCATACACCCACAAGCTTTGATTCTCTTCATTCCAGTAGATAGTGTAGGTAAGGTGACACCCATTACCCACATTTTCTATTAGCAAAGCCCCCAAGGTATGGTTTTGTGCCGCTTTCATCCCCTGTATATTCCGAATATACTCTGGAACCGTACACACCCCCGTAGAAGCCAACATTCTAGGTGGGGTATTTAGCCCCGTTGGTACATGATCCATCATGATTTGAGAGTGCCCTACGATCACAGAATCCCTATGGTGTTCTCTAATTTTTTTTAACCCATTTAATGGATTGCTATTTTGACTAGGAACCCTCATATCATATAATTTCAGATTTTCATGAAAACGATATTCTCTAACTAATTTAGAATCTGGAAATGAAACCGTTAGATATTCTGTTGTAGGTTGTTCTTGAAGAGCACCAACATGTTTGTTAACTGGAGTGAATAGCAATTCTGCATCTAGGGATTGACTTAGCATTCTCAATGCTCTTACAAAATTATTATGAACTGGCGTCGAAATTTCATAGCCTGTTATAATATGATATCTTGTTTCAGCATTTGAACTATTAGAACTTTTAGCGGCTTTATACGCTGCGTCTTTTAAGTCGCTTAAGGTTGGCTTTTTCGATTTTTCTTTCTCTATCTGTTTTGATTTTCTCGCCATTATCCGGCTTCCTTTCTTTAAGAATTTCTAACATCTGATCCACAGGAAAATTATTTCTTTCTAAGTATGTTTTTTTATCGTGGCAAATCTTACAAAGTCCCCATAAATTAGTTATAGGACAAAATAAGCGTTTTACATATTCATCAAGTGTTTGTTCATGTATTGAACCTACTCGCTCTATATGATCAACTTGCAATACTTTGCCGGCTTTTCCTTTATATATTTGCCCGCAATTCTCGCATTTATATTCACCTCGCTTAACCATACACCTTTTAATAACAGCTTTCCTAGAATCATTATACCAAAACCAGATTTTACGTAAAGCGCTACTAATTAAAGACCTTTCTCTTTTCGTTACCGTCATGCTCCTTTCCTCTTTTATCCTGCATAGTTATAAGCATCTTCCACAGCTCTATAAACTTCATCTTCATCTTTTGATGAGTCTCCCCAATTTAAATTGAGTTGATTTATAAGTTCAAAAGCTGTTTCAAAAGAAATACCACAATTAGCAAAATCGTTTGCAATACTCCATAGTTCTGTGTGTCTTTGTCCCAGTCCTGGAGTTGTTCTTATTAAACGCAAGCCTTTTACAAAAATGTTTTGCAAGTGGCTGGTTGACAAAACACCTTCAGAACCTTGCCAAGTCTGATATCTTTTAGGATTATCAAGAATCTTATTAAACTTTAATTTTTTACCTTTTTTAATTTTTATAAGTTTCTTTTTTAAACCTGTTTTTTCGTGAATTGTCCCTGGTAAACGCACCATAGAGTTATGACGATATAGTGTTGTATCGAAAGGAATTCCCAGTTTTTCTACCCATTTCATTTGAGTGTATGGAACATCTAACCCAAACATTGGTACACAAGGAATTATAAAATGATAACCTTTTGAACCTGAAAAATATATTAAATATGCTAGACCTAAATCATCTAATATTTTAATAAGTTTTTTTGCTGTAGTGGAGCCATCATCTAAGTCAATAATTAAACGATCAGTCCACACAGCATAATTCATGCAGCCAACAACAGATCCACGGTCGTACATGGCTTTGGCTGCATCTTCTCGAAATCGATAAACAGATTCATAACCTGTTAAAGACTTCAATCTATCGAGTTCAACAAAAAAGGCTCTATTTCGTACCGTTTCACCCCATTCAGCTAAATAGCGTTTCTGCATGCCTTAGAGCCCCATTTCCTTTTAATCGGTGGTTTCCATACCTGTAGCTGAATCCGTCTCGTCTGCATCCTCTACGCCATTTGTGAAGGCATCTAAATCAGGTTGCTCTTGAGGTGCTTCAGCGTCATTTGTAATACCTTCCAAAGGATTCTCAATAGTATTTACTGTAGCTGGTAGAATTTTATCTAAAGATAAACCACCTAGTTGAGGTTCATTTTTATCTTTGTCAATGTTAATGCGCTTTGTTTTCATGTATTTTAGTAGGTCATCACGTGTTTTAAGTTTCTGTCTTACAGAATCACGCATGATTTTTCCGCTTTCATCATAAAGAACTACAAAGCCATTTTCTTTTTTCATATGGTAGCCTTCATAGTTTAAAGTCAAAGAGCATTTTGCGCCTAGACCAGCTCTACTATCATCAGAACCAAAGAGTTCTTCCATGATAATTGTAATAGCTTGATCGAAATGTTCTTGTTGTTCTGCTTTATCAGCATCCTCATTAAGCACACAATCAGGAATTTGATACCCAATAGCTGTAACCATCATTGCAAATTTGTCATATGCCCAATAGCTTTTTTCACCTTTTGAGGTTGTAGCCATAATTGTCCCACCTGTTGGAACTGGCACCCATTGACGATAGGTTTTACCTGAAGCAACATCTTTAAAAGTCCACATTGTACCATGCCAATTTGTGTCACTTTTAACAGCGTCTTTGACTTCAATTTCAACCAATTCCATGAGGTATTCACCTGGTTCAGTTAAACCGTTATAAGCTCCCCCACCTTCTTTCGCTCGCTTAGTTTTTTTAACTAAGTCTGAAGTGATTTTGGTGCCTTTAACTCGTTTAAAATCTAACTTTCCCATAACTATTTCCTTTTCTTTAAATCGAATTTTTTAATTCTTGCGTTTTGAATTAAATACTTTCGTTTATTATTTTTCTGTATTTCATCAATACAGTCCTGAAGAGAATTCAATTCATGGTTATCATACATACCACAAATATTCTGATGTTCGCAATATAAACAGCCCATTTTATCACTAAATTTATATTCGGGTCTATGAGGATATAGCTCATCCTTTTTAAGCCATTCTAGAGCTAATAAAGTGTGTCTATGCAAGCCTTGTATACTGATTTCCGTTGGACTCATTGTGTCTATGGTTTCACCTACGTGAATAAAGTCGCTATCGGGTTTTATAGATACAAAATAGCATTTACTATTTAGCTCTTTTAAATTATACTTAACCTTGTTTTTTGTAAAAGGTGTTGGAGTAAAAGCAAGGGTATACATTAAAATGCCATTGGGGTTGTCTGCATAAACCATGTATTTACATAGCTGATACATATAATTTTCGTCCCAAAGACCATTTTCAATCATTACATCACGGGCACGGTTACCACTATTAACACCTTTATGTTCAATGATGGGCTGATAATCTTTAGTGATTTTTGGTATATTACGATGAATCGTCAAAACACCGTCTTTGTCTGCTTTGTAGCATTTTGTATTGATAAAGTTCCATTCTTCCTCATATATTTCAGTATCAGGATCGAAACCATATTCTAAATCACGACTTGTAGAAATGCAAGATTCAGCGTCAATTTCATGGACAAGCTTAAGGTCTTCATATACTAAATGGCCTGTTTCCTGTCTCTCACGCTTTGCTATAGCTAACTCCAACAAAGTCCCTTTAGAGAACATAAAAAACTTTTTGTGACAAGTTTCGCTTGCTATACGTTCATCTAGAGTTTTAGTTTTGTCCTCTAATTTATCTCTAAACTGTATTGCTCTAATACATGCAGATTGTCCGCCATATACTCGGTCATCTTCTACATAACCACTATTACCGCCATTTACGACGTATTTATAATCATTTTTAGTTTTCATTTGTATAATTCTTTTAAATGTTAAGTTTTCTAGAGAGTTCTTTATACATTCTATAGCTTTCTTGAATATCATCTAAAGCTCTATGGCTAGATTGCTTTGTCTGATATTTATAACCTTTTTCTTGTGCTAAAGATATTAAAGAACTTACATCAAAAATACGATGATGAAATATATTATTAAAAAATCCTACAAAGTAAGCTCCTACACATTTTGAATTTAAAAGAAAACTCTTATCAAAATTTGGGCTTGCTCCTGCAATTTGAAATTGACTAATATCTCTCTCAAATAATGTTTTAATATCAGACTTAACTTGTGCCATTATGCTATCAATAGACCTACAACATCTCATACAATCGGATAATAAATTATTTTGAGTATGCATTTGAAGAGTAACTTCATTTAAATGATATTTTGGGTAATTAACTACCTCACTTTTCCATTGAGGTTCTATATTTGTATCAAATTGAATACCCCACGCAATTTCTAGTATTTTATCTACATCGGGATCTAATCCAGTAGTTTCTATATCTATCCAAAGCCTAGGGTACATTAATTTAGTCATTATTTTTCCTTACATCAATAACTACATCCGCCATTTGTTCAAGTATACCTTTATTTTTTGTTGCAGGAAAGTTTTTATCATGTTCTCCATACTCACTTTTTAAATGAAAATGTGTTATGTGTTGTGTTGAGAATATTGCTTTAAAATATAATAGTTCTTCAGTTTTGCGAATATCTTCAATTATAATCACATATTGTTTATCTAAGTTTTCTTGATTATCACGAAACTTATGAAATGCTTTTTTCCATTTTTTACACCAATAAAGTGGATCTTTTTCTGTAAGACCTTCAGCAAACTTGATCATAATCTCTCGACCAGTTTCATGTCCTAACATCTTAGTTTTAAAAGATTCCTTTTGTGCATCTTCGCAATTTCTCCAAGTCTTAGACAATTGCAACTTAACAGCTTCAGCTAAGGATTTTTTATATACTATCCATGGTGCCATCATTACTTTTTCATATTCTTTAATGGCATTTGCGAATGTTGATTTTCCTGCTCCATTATTATTTGCAGAAATTAATATTACTTTATATTCCATGTTTTCCTTCATCTCTTTCTTTTAAAATGACTGGTTTCCAAACTTCTGGATTATTTAAACGGTAAACATTCTTTTTAACATATACCTTTTTACCATCTATAATTTTTGGTATTGGTTGGGTGATTGTTGAAATAATGCCTTTGTCCATTAATTCTTTTACCGCGGTAACTATACCATAATTGGTAAATCCACCATGAATGATAATATCTTTAAAAGTTGGATGGTAATTTTCTTTCAATCCCAATAAAAATATAAATAAGGTCTTTGCTACCCCACTTAAATTATTATTATAAATGATTTCATTTGGCACTTTGGTAAAATTATCTTTTGGAGTGTATTTATATTTTTCCAACATTGACAGTCTCCTTGAATTTCAATGTTAGGGCATAAGTTTCACTGTGTCAAATTGTACCCCCAAAACGAATTCAACTGTACCCCCGCACTCTAATATCAGAGCAAGTAGTAAGATAATATATTTATGATCTATTTATATAGATTATAGTAGGTTATATATTTATGTATAATTATTAGTATGTTATAGTATATTATATAATTGGTATTGATTGGTGGGATTGAGGTCTTATTAATATATCTATTTTAAAACCCATTTAAAGAACCGTAGAGAGCTTTTAAATGGGTTTTGGTATATTGACAAGGTAGTGGTAGGGTTTCGAGCTAGGAAGGCTTTTTAAACGAAAATTTAATTAGTATCTTTTATGGCTAATTACTATTTTTTGATAAACTATTAACTCTTTCTTCTATTCGCGCAATTTTGGCAGAATGCTCATATACTAACTGTTGCATTTCTTTTCGTTCCTCTTTGTTTTCTTCACGGAATTCTTTTACATCTTCTGTAAGTTGATTAAATTTATCCGTAAAGTTTTCAACTTTGTGTTCTATATTTGTGAACTTAACTAAAACATCTTTTACGTCTTGTGCAAAACCTTTTACTATATCTTTTAACTCTTTAAACTCATCAAGTTTATTAGCTACTAAGGCAAGTATGGCACCTCCTATTTTCCAAGCAAAAAGGGCTACAACCGCAAAGACAATAAGTAGTATTACTACAGAACCGGCGTTTCCGACAGCGTGTTCTATCAGTTTGTCTATATCGATTTCTGAAATTTTCATTATTGTTATTTCTCATCCTCCTGTCTGTTAGGATAAATGAGATAATAATTTTCTATATCATGGTCTTTTCTTGAATCATCCCACAACGCGTTTAAACTTATTTTGCTTCCAAAGGCTTTATACCAAGGCATTCCTATATGTGAATTGCCTAAGTGGTCTAACCAAATCTCAGTACCAACATGACGGTATCCAATTATCCAAGGTGGGACTTTTGTAGCTGCATCGCTATCATATACAACTCTAAAAGTCTTGTATTCAAGTCCCATTCCTTCATTGTAAAACTTTTTAAACTTGCTATCACCTACTCTAGGTGCTCCAAAAGTCCACACACTATTAACATGGGCATCATTGAGTTTATAATTAATCCAAGCCCCTGCAAGGATACAAAAAGCACCACCTAAACTATGACCTATTAAATTAATCTTTTTGTGTCTATGCTTGTTAATAATTTCTATTAAATCAGGTAAAGCTTTATTAAATGCTATTAAAAAGCCTTGATGAACTTCACCAGCAGTTAAAAACTCTTCATCAAAAGCATGCCAACAAAAGTCAATATTTGTTTTAATATCATTCAAACTTGCATTTGGGCCTGTAAATTCTGTGCCACGGAATACTATAAATAGTTGTGTATCTGTAAAAATTTCTAGAAATTCCACATCTGTATCAGTGCCATGTAATTTTATATTATCATCAGCAAAGAATTTCTCTGTATATGACAAGTCACATAACCTTGCTAATAATCGACTTATTTCTGGGTCGTATGTTCGCATATCGTGTAAATTTGGTAAGTCCATTTTGTTCCCCTTTATCCAACACTAAGACGATCAAAACCAGATGCCACAGCAGTGAACCCCGTTACACCAGTTAAATCATCATTAATTCTTAAAATAATTCTATCATCGGTACCAGCGCGCAATCTTACACCAAAAGCAAAACCGAATACTGTACGGAAATCTAAAAAAGGTATGAAAGCTTCGTTATTACCTACAACATTACTTGCTTTAAATGCTGAATTACCAGTACCAAACGCAGGTTCTCCTTTACAGAGTCTAACAATTTCCCAGTTAGTTTTCAAGCCAGTTAAACTAATATTAACAAGACCGCCTTCGGCTTCTGGATTGGAATAGATCAAATCTACCCCATTAGTTAAAGCAGATATACTTGCAAATTGACTTAAACTAGCATTTGTACCTAGTAATTCAAAAGATATAGAGGAAACATATCTATCACAAGCGGCTGTGTGTGCTGGAATTATAAAGTCGATTGATTGTGTACTACCGTCAACGGTCATATCTTCGGAACCTGCAGAATCCCTAAAAAAATCACGGTAGGCTATTTGTTTTTGACGCTCTCCAAAAACTGGAATTCCAGAACTTATAACTTCCAAAGCGCCTTCATCAACTACCTTTGTAGTTTTTTGGTTTTTAGCATCCGTTATATAACTATTAAGTCCCATTTGCTGCTTCCATATAATAGCTTATTAAAAAGCCTATATATTGACTGGTGTTCCCTGCAGGTGGTTGCCAACCAAAGCCGATTGAAGAGCCTAAAGGTAGTATTGTGGGTGTACTGAAAGGTCTATTATCATTAGGGTTAATAGCTAAAGGAATTCCCAAAGATGTTCCAAAATTAGAAGTTGACCCATCACCTTGAAATGCATCAACAGCAACAGTTTTAGTTGACTGAAAGTTGTTATTGGAATTAATAGCTGGAATTGCTCCAGAAATTATTGTACCACCGCCACTTTCTGGATTTTTATAAAAACTTAAAAGTCCATCACCTGATCCGCCCGTAGTACTCCCATAAAATGGAAAATAATCAGTAATTATGATTGTTCTACCTTGGCTATCATTATTTTTAAGATACGCTAAAGCTGTGTTGGCTGCATTTGTGAAAGTTACTAAGTAATATGCAATATAACTATCACCGTTTTTAGCCGCTGTTCTGCCAGTTGTTTCTTGGGAAGCAAGCACCCTAAGCAAGCCTTCAGCAGTAACGCCAGCTGCTTTTGCGGTTTCTGCATCTCTAATTATCATTATCTATATCCTCATTCATTGACATATCGCATAAAATATCTTCGTTATCTTCATCCGTCATAGTTGATAAATGTAGGTTCATAAGTTTTTGTTGTTGAAGCATAAATTGATAGAGTTCTGTATGAGTTACAATACCATCTTTTGCTTGTGCTTTGAGTGTTTCAAGTTCTGCTATTAAGGCATCTATTTTTGCATCAGTAGAACTTGATTTAACATTGACAGAAAAGACGGGGACAACACTACAAGTAATTGTCATTAATTAACCCCCAGAACCTTTCCAAAAGGCGTCAATAGTTGCATTCCCTGATCCACTGGTAGAAGAGAACACAATTCTGTAAGCTTCTGCAGTTGCAAGAGCTATTTTAAAAACATGACCTGTAATACCACTTGTATTTACAGTATCAATTTGAACAAATTTAGAGTTAGCAGGATCGTCTTTAAGCAAATTTGAAGTGCTTTCTAAGTTTAAATCACCTACAGGGGATCCAGTCCAAGTGACTGTAAGTTCTCCGAATTCATATCTAGGTGTTGGGATTGCATCACCAGTAAAGTTAGTACTAAAATCAGCTTCAGGATTTGCAGCATTACTTTGCGTGCCATACCATTGCTTTTTGTTCTTTTGAATTGCCATAAGCAAACCTCATACATAATATTTAATTTTGTTTGTGTGGAATTAATTAACCGAATTGGGCACTAGGCGCTGCATTTTGTTCGCTTCTTTGCATTTTATCCAACCCTTTAGCTCTTAAAGAACCTGTTGGATCTGGTTGTCCACCTTGTGCTTGTTCTTGTGACGCTCCCTGATCTGTACCCCAAGCTTGCTGTTTGATTGATATATCTGAAAGCTCAAATGTTGTAGGCAAATCAAACATATATTGTAGCTTAAGCTTGTTTTGATAAGGTATTTCTTTTTGAATTATTGCTTGTCCGGCTTTCATCTGCAATTCAGAAAATAAAGTCGGATGAGACACCTTTAATGCGTTCATACCGGCCTTTGTTGCTGTACCGCTTTTGATGTAATCCAAAAATGTTTTCGGCGCGTACACAGCTAGCATAACTTGGTTGATACGTTGTGTTTGCGCTGGCGTCATTACTAATTTTGATTCACGTCCTAGCACTCCCGACTGAACAACTGGCGGTAACTCTTTTGAAATTAATTGCTGTGCAGTTGCTGTTTGTTGTCTCATCACTTCAGCATGCTTAGGAGCAATGGACTCTATCCCTCTAATTCTGTTATCCAATAATTGGAAAGCGTCTCCATTTTGAAACTTTTCTATGACTTTTTTAGGCTCTTCTTTTTTCTTTGTATCTGTTAGGTCATACATAATTGGGTGGATAACATTCAAAGCTCTAGGGATTTTAGGCATTTTCTTAGAAAAAACGTCTCCTATATCGTCCATACTTCTTTGATATTTATTAATGCGTTTTTCCATACCGATTAACAACTTGGTCATAGCAACAGGATTTGCAACAGCGGCACCTGCAACCATTCCTGGAACTCCCCCAACATATTGACCAAAGAGCATACTTTCTAGGTTTCTACCAGTTGCCCTTTCAATTGCATTAATGCGTTTTGTTAAATCAATGTGGTCTTTTATTGATTGTATTTTGGTGTCAAAATCCACTGCCAAATTAAGATTTTTTGTATTCTTATTTATTTGATCAAAAGATTTAAGCAAAGTACTAAATGCATTATCTAAGCCAGCTTTTCTTTTCGCACCTGTTTTTTTCCTTAGAATTTGCCCTACAATTGTGGGGTCAAATTGTTTTTCAGCTGCAACACCTCTAAATTCTCCCTCTCTTTCTAGCGCTTTATACCCATCAACACCCCCTAATTTTTCAATGGCTCTTTTTGGTTCAATAACCGAACTATACAACATATCGGAAAGTTTAAGTTTATCACCAATTGGGCCAAATAAATCATAATTCTTGATTGTTTTATCAATTTCATTCTTTAAAGGTAATAAAAGATTAAGTGAACTTTGTTCAACATCATCTAAACCAATACCTTTTGACTTACGAAAATAGCGACTTAGCAAGTCATTAATTTGGGCTTTTGCGGCTCTAGTCCTTTCTGCAAAATCCCTCATAGTTGTCATTGCTGCAGGATCTAAAACTGATTTATATTTGCTAATATTTCTAGCAAGGGAAGGGTCATAAAGATTTGGATTTGTTCCAACTTCTTTCAAAGTTTCATTAAAAGTTTTTTCAATTCTATTGTATTCATCTAAAAACTTTTCGTTACTAGTCCAAAATTCATCAAGTTCGGGATCGCTTAAAGCTTCCATTCTTAGGCGTTTAGACTCATCTGTAACTCTACCAACTTCACCCATAAATTCATTAACACGCACACCAAGATCAGTGTCGGCTTGTGAGATATCATCAAGGTAAGTTGCAACTTGTTCTTGATCGTATTTATCTTTGTTGAATAAGTCCTCAACTGCATCACCGGCCTGTTTTCCTTTTGCAACCCTTACGGCCTTACCATAGACTTTTTTCACACCATCCCATAGTTTAGGGTGTTTTGCGAATTCAACGCCTTTAGCGGCACCTTTCTTCAATCCTTTTCCGAGTAAGTGAGCAGTTGGACCCAAAGCGGTACCTAGAGCACCTTCAAAAAGAGCACCAGTCAAAGTATCTTCTAAAACTTTAGCATAGTTAGCTTGTTCATCACCAAGCAAAGTTTCATCAACTAGTGAACGTCCACCAGAGAATAACGCACCTTCAATTGTACTTTGTGCACCTAATTGGATTGCCTTTTGTGCGGCTTCATTCTTCACACCATACTTAGCAATTATTTTTTGTGCAGCTTTGTCACCCATCTTTGTTGCAAATTTACTTGCAGCACCAGCACCTGTTTTTGTCGCGACTTTTGCAGCTAATCCAGTTCCACCAGAAAGTATAGCTGGGAGTACGGTACCAGCCACATCACCAGCAAAGGTTGCATTTGGGTTTTCTTCTTTTAAGCGTTTTACAGCCTGCTCACCAAGCATTTTATTTAAAGCTACTTCAGATAAACCGAATGTAGCTCCACTTGCAGCACCTGTTAAAAACGCTGTTGTAGGCATATCAAATGCCTCTGATACGATCTCTTTTCTTCGTTGTTCTTCATCGGCTTTTATATTGCCCATGGTTTCAACTTGAAGCTTATCTTGAAAGACCGTATTAATATTTTGGTTGATTAGAGCGTTATTCATTTCAAATGAACCTTGATTGTCTCTAACCATCATTGTCATGGGATTACCTTCAACATCTTGTTCAGGTAACTTCCACTTATTTTGTTTTATACCTTGGAATACTTCATGACTTGGGGCCAAAGCTTCGGTACCATCATTAAGTATAACAAGAGTACGATCTTCATCTTTTTTAGGCTCTTGTTGCAATACTTCGGCCATTATTAATTACCTCATTCTTTTATTGTCCTGTCGCTGTTTGTTGAAGTTGTCTAGATCCTGAACTTCCACCGAAACGCGGATCTGTCGGAGTTAATTCTTGTGACTTAGCAAAAGAATTGATTTTAACTCTCATTGTTCTAACTAACTCATCAAGTTTATCCATTGCATTTACTTCAAAAATTGCAGTTGGGTTAGCAATTAAGTCATTCAACATTTTTTGCTCATGTTCTGTAACGGCACCAGGTCCAACTATTGGTTTTCTTAGAGTTCCTTTTAATAGACCTCTAATCATTTCAACTCTAGCTCTTTGCTCACTAATGAGATTTACATTAGAGCCAAATTCCTTATTCAATGCTCTAATACGATTAACAGCATCTTCTAAGTTGTCATAACTCATAACTTGACCGCGCATTTCTTTTGCTTCATCTACTGTCCTGGCTTCACCTGTAAACCCTGTGATCCCTAATTCTCTGCTTTTCCTATTTGCCTTGCGTTCAGCTGCAATTCTAGTTGCTAAATCTTTTGCACTTACTACATTAGGTTTTTCTTGAATTACTGTTGATACTTGTGGGGCTTCTGCCTGTTCAGCTTTAATTTGTGCATTTAATATTGCGCTATCAATGCCTTGTTTCATTTTAATTATATTTGATCTTTGTAATGCAGTTGTTGACCTTTTTGCCAAATCATCTAATTGCATTGATAAAGGTTTTAAAGTTGTATTAAGCATAGCAAAACGCTTACCTTGTTCCGTATTAAATTTAGAATCTATATGTTTAATACGTTGCATATATTCTTTATTCATATCTTTTCTATGCTGCAAGTTGATAGTTTGTTCTTTTATATCTTTATCAATTGCATTTGTAATCAATTTCACAGCTTGATTTGTTGATTGCCCAGTTAAACCCATACTAACAGCACTAAGAGCACTTGCTATTGCCATACCAATAGTTTGACCAGTAGTTGCATTTTTCCAAAATCTTCTTGAATCGATTTTTTCTTTGCTAATAGCTTCTGATTCTTTGTCATAAGTAGAAAGTCTATTAGCAATATCTGCCTTATGATCTGCTATTCTTTTTTCTTCTGCACGCATGAAACCTGTATTTGCTTCATCGTATTTAGTTAGAAGTTTTTGTCTAGCAAGTTCATTATCTTGGATTTCTTTATCAATTTTTCCAAGTTCCGTAATATATTTAGAACCATCACCAAGTTTTGCTTTTAACTCTGGGGAAAGTTTTGCGCCTTGCTTAATTTGTGTAGTTGTAGTACGGAGCATAGGAAATGCGCCAGTTTGTGCAGCTGCATCAGGTATTTGTGATAGGCTAGTAGTCCCGATACCTTCATCTCTAGGTGTAGGTTGCGCAACTACATCCGCTCTTGGTGTTTCAGGACTTGTAGCCATAACTTCCTGTTGGACTTCTTCAGCCGGCCTTAATCTAGGATCATCTATAATTTGACCAGTAGGACTAACTTGTGGAGCCATTGCAGGTTGTTGAACAATTGGTGGGCCTTCAACAGCTTGCTCTTGTGCAAGTGTTCCAGCAAGCTTTGCTCTATTAACATTCAGTTGACTCATATTTTGCGCTATCTGATTTTTAGTTTCAGGTGAGTCAACGGTTTTAATCAAATTTTCGTATTGTGCAAGCTGTTCATCTATTTGTTTAATTTGAGCATCAGTACTTGCAACAGGCATCGGTGCTGGTTCTGTTTGAAACCCTTGCTGTTCAGTATCAAAATCAGATTGTGCAACTTGCTCACCAGTTTTTTGTGCTATTAATCTTTCCGTTTCAGCAATACCTTCATCTAAATTTTGTTGCATTGCAGGACTTACCGTATCACGTACTTTTTTATAATTATCTATTTGCTGTTGTAACGCTTCTATTTCAGCCATTATTTACGCTACCTCGTTTTTTGTTCCTTCCAATTTTTTGAGACGTTTATTCATTTCACTCAAAGAAGCAAGCATTGGGCCAACAGATTTTACAACATCTATACCTTTATAGCCTTCACCCATTTCAGCTAGCATAGTTTTACCTACATTTGATTTCATTAAATCTTGTGCAAGTATTCCAGTTTGCTTTTTGTCTCCAAAGCCTTCTTTATAGTCAAAGTCTTTCGATTTTAAGCTATCAAGAAATTTTTGTACAGACTTATTGCCATCTTTTATATTAGTTTTTGCATTTTTATCCGACAACGCAAATGCACCTGCAGCTTGACCTAATCCCCCTAGAATACCCCCTAGGAATTGTGTTTGTCCTGCTCGTGCGGCTTGTCCGGCCTGTGCTTCCATTTGTGCAGCACTTTGACCCACCCCTAGATCTTGTCCACGCATCGCAAGCATTGCCTGTTGTGCAGCTTGATCGGCACCAAATCCCTGTTGTAGGAACTGGGCTTCTAATGCGTTTAATTGCTGTTGTTGTTGTGCTCCTAACTGGGCTTGTAAACCGGCCTGCTGTATTTGACCTTGGTACCCTGCTAAACCTGCTTGCTGTTGCATTTGAGCCTGGGCTAATGCCTGTTGCAAATTTCCCTGGAAACCAGCTAGACCGGCCTGCTGTTGCAACTGTGCTTGCGCAAGTGCTTCCCTAGATGCAAGATCAGCTCCTGCTAACCCAGCCTGTTGCTGTAATTGTGCTTCTGCTTGTGCCCTAGCAACGTCTTGACCGCGTACACCTTGTGTTGCTTGTAGGTATGCTTGTTCCGCTTGTTGACGTTCCTGCTGTGCAGCGATAGCCGCTTGGCCTGCAGTTTCCTGCATGGCCTGTTGACCCTGCATTTGTGCTTGACGTTGTGCAAGCGGGCTCCCACCAACATTTGCTTGTGCCGCTTGTGCAGCGAGTGTTTGCTCTAGTCCTCTCTGTAACTGTTGTTCTGCAACTGTCGGTATAGCGCCTTGTGCTCTTTGTTGTAGCTGTTGCAAGCCTTGCATTTGCATGCCGCGTACATCTTGACCGGCTTCACCTAATGATGCAGCTTGCGGTGCGGCTGTGCGTTGGAAAGTAGCGGCTTGGGGGCCTTGAACTTGGGCAATCTGTGCCGCTTGGGGACCTGCTACCCTTTCCACTTGAGGGGCACCCCGTTGCTGTATCCTTTGTTGTGCTTCTAAGAATCGTGTTTGTGCATCCTGTTGTGCAGTTTGCCTTTGCTGCATTATCTGTTCTGGGGTTATACCGCTAGTTCCCTTTATTTGTTGGGCTGTTTGGGTATCTACTGGCTTACCCCCAGCCACATCACCAATAGCACCAAAAAGATTATCTGCTACACCAGTTATAGCGCCTAAAGGGGCGCCTGCAACAGATCCTATCGATCCTAATGTGTCTAAAAATCCCATAATTAATTACCTCTTTTTTATTACATAATATGCCCTTTTTATTGAGGTGCATTTGTAAGGCCACTATTTGGCTTGCGAGTTGTTCCTTTGTTACCTATCTCAAATGTAATACCGTTTATCTCAAAACCTTCAGATAAATTTGATTCAGGGTAAACATCTTGTATTTTTAATTTTATGGCTGAACATTTTTGAATTGATGGTTTAAATCGATAGTACCAAACACCTGTATTATTTCCACCACCATATTCGGGATTTACGGAATCGGCTGGGCCACCATAAGGACTTTCCTCACCGTATTTAAAGTTAATACCTGGCAACCAATAAAATTCTTCACGAATAGATTCAACAAAATCATAACTTACAGATATTTTGGCTCCGTGGTTATTACTTCCATAATTACCAACTGTCTGGAATTCATAGACTCTTTTAAATCCATTAATTCCAGCAAAAGAAAACCATCCTGTTTCAATTGTCATAATTATTGGACTTGACCTATCCCCATAGAAATTAGGTACTTCCTTCTCGACAACTCCATCAGCTTGACAAATTTTGTAATAAATTGAGTCTAAGTTAATTGCAGATCTTGCCTCATAATTACTAAATGTATACCATTGCTGGAAATAGTAGTTATATACAAGACACTTACCATCAGAGTGAACAAAACGCACTTCATTTGCATCTTCTATTAATGTTGCAGAAGTCATAGTTAAATTATTAAAATCTTCAGCAGGAGCACCAATATATTGAACATTAAGGCCACGGTCTAAAAGATAGATTCCTTTTCTACTTTTAAACATCAATCCAAGTTCTGTGGAAACTACGGTTTCAGCTTCAATTGTACCAACATCGGAAGTAATTAGAATTGCTGCATAAGATCCACCAGCTCCTGTAGGCGTTGGGCCTGTTCCCGTAATTGCAAAAAGAGTTGTTTCTTTGAAAATAATTAATTTATCGTCCAAAGGTTCTAGTGCTTTAACTCTACCACCCTTTGGGTCTATGGTTAATTCTAAGAAATCTGAAAACTCGATTGGTTTCCCTGTAACCAACTCTTTTGTATAACGAATTTTGTTTGGCTCTTCTAAAGCACCTAGCCAAAGTCTATTTTGGAAAGAAGCAATTGCTTGTGCCGGTGGCGGTGGTGAATTATCTAGAACATTTCCAGTAGTATACAAAATTTCATTATCTGAAATTGAAGCATCTGAAACATCATCCACATAGACTAAAGTATCAGTTGTTGCATCATTTGCATTATCTACTGTACTATTTATTGTGGTTACTCGATAAAGCAAAGTTCCATTACCAAGTGTACGATAAATTTCAATAGTTACATCTGGCTTATCTGTTAATCTAAGCATAGGGATTGTCAACTGTATAGTTCGATTTCCCCCTGCAATAGCTTGCAACTTTGGCAGAGATGTAGTTGATTGATGACGTTGGCCTTGTGCATCTTCCCATTGATAATAAACTACATATGAATAAGTTGTATCTGCTGTTAAATTTCCTCCGGCTTGTGCAACTGTCTGTATATTTTCAGGATATACGTGAAAGTTGTCTTCAACTACTCTTTGCCCATCATAGCCACTCACTAAGCCACCAGAAGTATAAACATTTCTACCTATTTGCTGAAACAAAACACCAGTCTGTGTAAAGTTTATCTGAACTCTATCAAGACCATTTTTACTAAAGAAAGTACCTTCATCCTTAATAAACTTTGTTTTAATTTGTGTTATAGTGTCGTAAGTAGTTCCTTCAGAGTTTATAACTGCAGCATTATGACCTGCTTTTGCTAAGTGCCCACCTGCAACTGTTGAGGAAAATCTACTTATAATTTTACCAGAAGTATTTACTACAAAATATGTATCCTGAAAGTTTCCTGCTGTAGATTGATAAGCAGCTATAAAATAATCACCATTAAATCCTTTTGACACAAGGGATAATGACCTTATTACTTCAGTGTCAAAGCTTGATACAGTCCCTGTGTCATTAACTTCTGCTTTTTGTATTCTATAATTAATACTTGTGGCGTTATCTCTATCATAAACTATTCTTAAATTATTGGTACTTGTTTCAAATAATGCAATACCACCATAAACATCATCAGTAGTTGAACTTGATATTTGTGTATCTGCTAAATGTGTCAAGAAATTATTATCAGCTATTTGATATCTTACACCACCTGTCGAATTATAATAGAATGCCCAAGTTTTATTTTGTGCGTCTGTATAGCAGTTTAACGCACTAGTTGGGTTTTGGCTCGCAATCGTTGCAGCACCTGCTAAACCATCGGAAATAGTCGCAACTCTTAAACTATTTGTTAAAATGTGTGCATACCTTAAAGTTGTCCCACCAGTGGTTGAGTGAACTACAACCCCAATAGTGCTAGATCTGTTGGTAACGTCATATAATTGGGTGGCATTTGTGTTACCCACAATCACAGCAGAATCAAAACTTGAAGGATTTAAGATATTAATACTGCGCATTTTTAAAACATTTGTTGCATCTACCCAAAATATAACAAGATAATTTGAAATAGCTAAACACCTCGGTCTTGAACCTGCAACACCTGGATCAATTTGTAAGTCATTTATAAAGCTGTGACCTGTGTCATTGTCAATTACACTAACACGAATTTCATTGCCAGCACCTGAAAATCTATCATCTTCCCAAGCTATAATCGTAGTATTTTGATTTATTGCTAAATCTGTTGTGCTTTGAGAATTTGCATTTCTAAATACATTTTCTCTAGTCACTGTTGCTGATATTCTTCCACCCTTGTCAAACCACTTATCAGCATTTTCAGCATAACTATACAAGTTTCCATTTGAGTACGCTAACAGTTCCGAGTCAAAGCTACCAAGTTTAGTGAAATTTGATAATGTGGTTCCTTGGGCATCTGTGCTACCAAGTGCCTGAACTCCGAAGCGTTTTTGTAATATTCCATTTTTTTGAATTCGGATATTATCAGCTTGCTTAAGTTGTCCTTGAAAGAGCTTATCCGATGTTTTTGTGTCAATACCTTTTGTCAATATAAAAGGTATGTTAGACCTAGCTAAGGGCATTATTTTGACCTCGATATTAAGTAAATTGATTTTGCTCCGATATATTTGAAGTAACAATTTAAGGAGTCTAATAATGAAAAAAGTGATTTTTTCTGTCGCATTTGCACTAATAATTAACTCTTGCAGTACTTCAATCGATAGACCACCACCAAAACATATGTGGTCACACTTAGAACACGCGGATTGTGAAACTGATAGCGCTTTACCTGTTCTTGATAATGTTACTGGTGGACTTCTTTTAGGCTGGGGAATTGTAGGGCTTGCTTTTGCTAACCCACTTTCAATACTAGATATTGTAGCTGGGGGAACATTAATAGCTGTTGGTACAAATGGAAATACTAAACTAAAAAATTGTGAAAAATTAGAAACACATATAGCTAATAGAAAAGAACGTGAAGAAGATAGACGATATCATAATTCTGAAATTGATGAAGATGAAGATTATTACCAAACAACAGACAGAGTTATTAAAACTAAAGAAGACGATGAAGAAGAAAAACTTAAGAAACAATTAAGGATATTAGAATTAAAAAAGAAAATTAAAAAGATGAATAATGAGGATTAACAAAATGAAACTTTTATCATTAATATTATTTATCAGTTCTTGTGGTATAGATGAAGATACAAAAGCACCTGAAGACCTTATAACTGATACAAATGAAACAGAAACTATTGATGAAGTAGAATCTGAAGACACCCAAAAAATAGCAGTGGAAAGCCCAACAGACACTATTCAGCTGGCTTGTACAAGTGAATATACAGGCAGTGCTTATGATCGTGATGAATGGGGGAATTGGTCAACTAAAGGGGATTTGCAAAACGTAAGACACCAAGTATTACTTGAAGAGTCTTTAACTACAGGTGAATGTAAAGATATCGAGCCAATTATTCAGGATGATAAAGTTCTATTTGGATGTTGGCAAGATCTTTACACAAACACCATATATAAAGATTCTAGTGATTTAGATATAGATCACCTTGTTCCCTTGAAAGAAGCTTTCGACTCTGGCGCTTATGATTGGACAAAAGAAAAGAAAAAGGAATATTACAACTACATGAAAGATGCGAATCATCTGATAGCTGTAGAAAGTGGCCTTAATCGTTCAAAAGGGTCAAAGGATGTTGGTGAGTGGCTTCCAACTCAAAACGTTGAAATATACGTATCCTATTGGATAAATATTAAAGCGACTTGGGGTTTATCTATAGATTCCAATGAATTAGATATTTTAAAACAGTATTCTAATGATCCCCGACTTCCAAATAGTTGTAGATAATCTATCTAACATTTTGTACACTCTTATTTTTAGGAGTGATTATGCTATTTTTAAAAATACTTGGTTCGATGTTCTTTGCATTTGTATTGCTTCAATTTCTTATTATGACACTTAAGCAATTAAGTATGTAGAGGATATATATTTATGCTAGATCTTCTTATGTTATCTATTATCTTATTAGTATTATTAATTTGTGGTATGACTATATTTTATTTTAAATATTTAAAGCCGAAAATTCATGCTATATTGAAGTCATATGATCATTTTAGAAAGTATTTTAAAAAGGAAGTGAAACGACTTTCATAAAAAAAGGTGACTGTTACCAGCCACCACAATCCTAAAAAATTAGGAAAATAAGTAGTTTAGAATTTTACCACAGTTACGAGACAAAGCTTAAACACAGTCCCCAAGTAACTTGGGGAAAATATGATTTAGTTTTTGTGACTTTATGCTGAATTAACATCGTTCATAAACACAGTCCTTTAGATAAACCAAAGGAATTTTACATATATCTCAATAAATACCCTGTGTCAATATTTTTATTTAAAAAGTAATTTTTGCCCTAAAGTTTTTTACGGAATATGCGATATATTAAAATAGAAGATTGATTTAAGGAGTCAAAAAATGCGTTTATTCATTACTTTATTTGCTTTAGTTTCTTCAGTTTCTTGTGGTCAAGCTCTTGAGCCTATCAATGATGCTGGTGGAGAGTTTATCACTGATATGACTGAATCAGGTAAGAAAATAAACAAGAGTGTGGACGATGTCACAGGTACTTTAGGCGGTGAGTCTGCAAAGGCTTCACGTGTTGCTTTACGAGCACTTGAAGATATAAGACTCGCTGCAGCTAGCCAACCAGAGTATGTGAAAGTTATTAACGATAATGAAGCTTTACTTGAAGAAATTTGTTTAGAGCATGATGAAAGAATCATGACAGCACAAGAATATCAAAGATATTGTGTAGATTAATTATTTTACTTCATAAGCAAAAGAAAAACTTACCCTGCTAATATGAAACACTGCATTTACATCTGCATCAATTACGATTTGAACTTCATTAGTACTTGTCAATGCTTGAACCACTCCACCTTCATTTTGAGATGACCCACGGGTATTAACAGCTCCAGCGGCATCATTGGTTGCTGTAAAATTACTTGCAATAGGTATAGCTATATCAAGAGCTAATTGCGTCCCATTCGGTGCCATATTTCCTTGCACTATTCCAGACACATGGACAATATTTCCTACTCTTAAAAAATAATATTTTTTAGAGGATATAGTACCAGATCCAAAAGAAATACTTGCTGAAAATGTGGTAGACGTACCATTTTCAAAAGCACCTGCTAAATTTGCTCCAGCTGCAACGTTTAAATCATCTAAATATGCTGTGTCCCAGCGAGATGAAACAGTACCTAAATCTTGCCCACCGCCATTAAATGAAGTACTTCCAAAAGTATAAAAAGTTGTACTACTCAAAGATACACTTATTGTACTATTTGCAGTATTAAAATACAATCCGTTGTTTGTAAATCCTTGCCAAGTAAAAGTGGGAGCTGCACTACTTCCTGTTGGGACAACTATAGGGTTAAATGAGCGTGTAAATTGACGCTCTATATCTAGTAAAGTACTACTTCTATTGGAGAAACGGAACATAACTGTTCGAGTCCCAAACGCTGTGTCTGTGTTTCTTCTCGCAGAAAACTCAAGAACTGGATTTGTACCTGTGTCGTCCGAAGTGCCCATAACTGGAACGATTCGACTCCAACCACTCGCACCATTTGCATACATGCTTAAGGAAGGTTCTAAGTTTCCAATTGATGCATTTCCTAGCTTAATTTCACCTGGTGATGTTGATAAAAAATTACTTACGTTATTGGGAAAAAATCTAATTGTATCAAAGTCCCATTCAGCACGTATTTCAGTTCCTACATACCATCTATAAAATTCAGAAGTATTATCTAATTCAAAATAAAGTCTACCATTATTATTTTTTATTCTAACATGATCAGCTGATCCAATACTATTTTCCAATTGAACAGAAGAAACTGAAGCACCATTATTTAAAACGCTTAATACAACATTTTCACCTGTTGCATTACTTCCGTGCAATGTATGTTGACTTTGCGTTTGTAACCAAGATAAAGTACCACCTAAAGTATCTGCCATTTGATTTACAGCAGGCCAATAGCGTCCTGTGGCTGTATCCCCTGTATTGTATATATTTGGAGCTGAAACCGTACCTGCAGTAGCATCAAAGCCCATTGTATCGGTTGTAGGTGTTCTTGTATAAGTCCACAATCCAGCTGCAGAAACGCTAATTAAACTATTATTTGTCACAGCTTGTGCAGGTGGTAATGTGATAGTGTAAGCTGCAGCTAAAGAACCTGGGGAAATAATAGATATGCCATTAGTTGCTGTAACTTCCTCAAAGATTGTCAAGTCACCACAATTAATTCCACCAGCAATTGGAGATCCTGCAGTTTGTTTAAAGAAATCGTAATTTCCTGTTGAAGTTGTAAAGGTGATTAAAGGATTATTTGGATCTGTGCTATAATCGCCACCGATATCACCACCGCCACCACCACCTGTAGCTAGATTACCTTCAAACGTAATTTGTACGTTATTTCCCCCACCATCTTGATAAAATAATTCCTTACCATTTTGATATATATTACCATTACTAACACCTATAGTATCGGCAATATCACTTAAGTACGCTCTATTAATGTTTAAAAGATCGTTTTCTAATATATCCAAATCAGTATTTATATTTAAACCAGCAGGTGTTATTTTGGCTCCCTTTCCTGTACTATGATCATGTATATCAATTAATTCCAGACTATCATTAAGCAACTCTGCCCATAATGGACCAGGTGTTACACTTACTTCTGGAGGTGTTAAACCCATTAATGGGGTAGTTATTGCCATTTTAATTACCTCACTGTTTATTCTGTGGGTGTTCCTGGATCAGGAATTGGATTAGGATTAGGAAACCCAGGTCTATTATCTGGTCGATTTCTTCTTTGCCTTCGTGGCCTATTAATTTCCCTTGCATCTGCATAATCAGGATTTGTCTTGACTAATTCTAGTACTTTTGTTCGTAATTCTCCAATTGTTTCATCTTGTGGTATTTGAAATTGTAGAATTCTTTTTTCCACAGGCTCATCACCATCTCTATACGAATTTTTGTTAAAATAAATACCAAGTTTTACAGTTACGGTATAAGTTTCTTCTACATCATTACTTATAAAAGTAACATCTGTTATATCTGTATAGTCTGGAGTTACACCAGCCTTATTTTTAAATCCTTTTTCTAAACCCATTTTTAATCACCTATCTTATAATATATTGTGCTGTAAATCTTATTTGTGTGGCGTCACTCCCTGATCCCGAATAAACTACTATTTGAATTCTATTATTTGATGCTTGTGCAAACAAAGTACCATATAAATCTAAAGTTGTACTTGGCGAAACTACACGCCTTAAAGATATACCACCCATTGCGTCTTCGGAAGTAGAAAAGTTACTTGAAATAGGTAGTGTTATTTCAACATCAATATCACCACTTACATCTGTTGTGACTTCTAAAGTCCCACTTACTGTTACGATATCACCAACTCTTGAATACAAATGTAAGAATACTGCACCAGCTGAACCAGCATTTGTTGTCAATGTTGGGGTGTAAGTCCCATTTTCAAAAGATCCGCCTAAAGAAGCTCCAGCGGCTACGTCTAAATCAGTTAAAAAGGCTGTATCCCATCGATTCCCCGATGTACCTAAGTCAAGTCCCCCAGCATTTAATGAAGTTGTTAAAAGTTGCATATAAATCGTATTTGCAAGCCTAAAATTCATCGTGGATGATGGAGCATCAACATTATCAGTGGTAATTTCATTTGTATAGACTTGATTATATCTTAATGATGGACCACCTAATCTATAACCAAGATCACTATTGGGGGATAAACTTGTGTCATCAGCTGTAAATCTTGTTACATTATCCGTTCTAAATTGGTGATATTGAGTTGTATCATAATCAAGAATAGTAGTAGCATCAATGTTTTGTAAAGTAGCTGTAACAAAAGTTGGCGAGTCTGTAGTTGCTAAACTTTGATCTAAAGCACCTAAATAACCCCATTGAGTATTACTGATTGTAATAGCGTTTATGTTTGCTATTTGATTAATTTCAGCCTGTGTTAATGCTGAATAGTCTACACTATTTAGAGTTGCTGATACGTCTACAAAAGTTACACTATCTGAAGTGCGTACGTTTTGATTCATAGCGTACAACTCATTTGCGCCTTGCCCAGTATCAACAGTTGTAAAAGTCACAGCGTCGGTAGTTCTAACCGCCTGATCCATGGCATAAAGTTCGTTATTACCTTGCCCAGTATTTACAGTGACAAAAGTGGGCTGTGATGTAGTTGTAACAGACTGATCATTATAAGATAACACCCCAGCAGTGTTAGAAATTATAGGTAAATTATTAAATCCTGCTAAAGCTGTAGGTAAAGTTAAAGAATATGCACTTGCTAAAGCTGTTGGTGATTGCAAAGTTACGGCATTTGCAGATAAAATATTTTCATAAATATTAACAGCACCTACGTCAACATTCGCAGTTATTCCAGCATCTTGCCAAAATCTATACGTTTTCAATCCGTTATTATAATTAGCTTCTGCGTCTGTGGAAGTGTAATCACCTGTAAACCCACCTGCAATTTCACCCATTGGGTTTAATATTCGGAAATCACCCATGGCATTTTTATAACGTAAATTTCCTGTAGTATCTACATAAAGTACATCATCTATAGTTGGAGCTGCAACCATAGCAAATTGATAGCCACCAGCATTTGTAGCAAAGTTTGTATTGAAAGGTATATTTGTATTTATATTTATACCGGCTGGAGTGATTTTAACCCCTTTGCCGTTAGAGTGATCGTGAGTATCTAAAAGATCAAGGCTTGCATTTAAATCCGTTGCCCACTGTGGGCCTGGAGTCACAGTAACTTCTGGTTTTTGCAAGCCCATTGATGGTGTTGATATTGTCATGATTTATTGCACCTCAATTTGTTTACACAAAGGCACAAAAAACCTAACTTTTAACCTTCACAACTCACACAGTCTTTAAGATCAAGACCTGCCTTAATTGTAGCTGAACTATGACAATAATATATAGTTTTTAGATACTTACATTCTGTCATCGCATACCAGTGAACAGCTGAAATATACTCCCAATCAGCATTTACAGGGAATTGTAAATTTGTACTTGCAGATTGACAGATATATTTTGCGCGTTGTTCTGCCTGTGCTAAGACTGCTCTTTGATCAATTTCAGCGAACGTTTTAAACACTTTCTTTTCTAGTTCTGAAAAGTATTCTAAGCCTTGAATACTTCCGTGATTCATTTCAATCTCATCCCAAATTGAAGATACCTTACTAGGATTGTTAGGAAATTTGGACTTGATTAATTTATCTAGTTCCTCATTTTTCATAAGGAATTCGTTACCATTTTCTTTTGCAAGGAATAAGTTGGCTTTCCATGGCTCACAAGATCTAGACGTATTTGCTGTTTGTGCATTGCCACGAGTTGGGGCAATTGCTAAGAAGTGTGCATTGTTATTTGCTCCCAATAAAGCTGATTCTTTAATTTCCCTGAAAACTTGATTATTAAGTCTCATTGCATCAAAGCTTTCAAAAGGAATCATTTTCTTTTGTAGCAAAGTATGCCAACCAAGAACACCAAGACCTAATGAACGGAATTTTTTTGCATAAGCTACTGCTTTTTCAAAACCTTCTACATTTTCCATCTTATCAATAAAATGATCATTCACTGCATTTAGAAAGACAATGGCAACTTCGGGTAAATCACTTCCTTTCCATAAATCATACAAAGCAAGGTTCAAACTTGATAGAACACAAACACCTGTATATTTGCTTGAAGTGTGTAAAGTGATTTCAGAGCAAAGATTTGAACCTTGTACCATTAGATTTAAATCTTTATAAATTTGCGGTCTAGCATCGTTTACACGGTCAATAAATACTATATAAGGTTCACCTTGCTGCATACGTTCAACAAGAAGCATTTCATAGCGTTTCCTTGCTTCTTTATCACCATTTTTACAGCGTTCAATGAAGTTATCAGAGATGTTCACACCTAAATCAATCTCATCTCTTGTACGTCTATAACGAATAAATTGCTCTTCAAAATCTGGATGATCTATATCAATATATATTGCGCCATTGCCGCGTCTAACTCCACCTTGGCTAACACCATCTATAGTTGTAGCATATAAATCCATCCAAGGCTGTACACCGTGAGAAACACCCCCAGCAGAAATAGGAGAGCCAAACCCCCTAATATTGTTAATATGTATTCCAAGACCGCCACCATGTTTTGCCAAAGCCGCCATTTCAGGTACAGCGCTTGTAATGCTGTAAGTTGTATCTTCAACTCCCATCACATAACATGCAACTGGAGAATTTGGATTATCAAAACCCATATTTGCCCACACGGGAGTACTGAAATTTAACATATTCAGATAAGCATATTCTTTAAATTTTCTTTCATAGAGTGTAGGATCTTTTGTGTAAAATGCCGCTGTTTCGCATATGCGATCAATAGCTTCTTTAACAGTCTCTAATTCACCATTACTTTTTTTATTTAAACGGCCATTACTTAAAGTTAATAGACTATTTTCATTGTTCCAATCAAAACTTTTTAATCTAAGTAGATCATTCTGCATCAATCCTTTCCCACCATTTACTAAAATTATAGCCTTTTCCGTACTCTGTTATTCTTGAATTAAATCCATCTCTATCAACTGGTAAGTGATGAGCCTTGTAAAACCATTTTTGCACTACAGTATTTTCAATGTTAAATACGGGATCAAATCCTAGCCATTCAGATACATAATTAATACGATGTTTAACAAATTCTATAAGGTCTTTTTTCGTTATACCTCTAGGATCTCCGTATTTAAACATTTCATCTACAATTAGCATTTCCTGTTGAAAGAAGATCTGGCATTGATTAAACCACCAGTTTCGATCTAGTGATTCACCTTCCTTTTCAAGTTCTCTAAAAATGCCCGCAGCGGCTCGTAAATGGATTGACCCTTCATCTCTACTCGACCACTCAATCAAGTTGTCCAACTGCTCTAAAAGCCCTTTTTTGACAAAACTTTGCAAATAAGCAAATTGTGCGAAGAGTGCAACACCTTCAACTAATGCCATGGTAGATATAGATTTCATATCATCATCACCATTTAAGGCATCATCTATTAATTGTCTACGTTCTTTGAACAATGGACTTTCAAAAAATTGCTTGTATTTTGAAAGATCAACATCCCAGGAAACGAGAAGTTGGTCATATCCGTCCGTATGAATGTGTTCAAAAGACCCAATTGTTACAAACAATCCGCGTAGTTCTGGATGTGGAAAGCGCTTCCACATTCGACCAATCCAATAGCATTCAACTTCAATTTCATAGGGAACAAAGCTAGCAAGCAAAAATTCAATTCCATGTAATTCATGTGGTTTTGCATGTAATTTGCAAGTATTACAGTCCCTTGTAAGGTCTCCGACTTCTTTTGCAGTCCAGTGGCCATGTTGGTGCTCTAACGTGAGATCATATGCCCAAGGGTAAAGCCTTGGCTTGTATTCCTTTCGCGGTGTTCTTATTTGACTCATAGTTACCTCGATTTTGGGTTAGATATAGGCACCTGTAATTAGCTTTTGGTGGTTGACCCAAATCCACCGCTATCACGTTCTGTTGATGATAGTTCTTGCTTTTCAACAACTTCTGGCAAAAGGCAAGGTGTAATTACTAACTGTGCAATCGATTTATTGAATAAGTCTCTAGCTTGTTTCATTTCATACACTGGATTTTCTTTTGTACTTTTGTAGTAAGCAATAAGCTCACCTCTATAGTCCGAGTCGATTATTCCCATCCCATTAATTTGATGAAGTCCAAGCTTTTTACTAGTAGATGACCTAGGAATTAAAATACCAAAATACTCATAAGGGATTTCTACAGCCACGCCAAAGTGTACTTTAAATAGCTTTTCCCCATCGTTATCAACAATTTCTACATACCTAACATAAAGATCTAACCCTGCATCAGTTGGATGTGCTCTAGTTGGTATCTTTGAATTATCTGCTATTTTTTTAACTCTTAATATAGGTCTTGTTTCATACATTTTAATTATACTCCTAAACGCTCATACTTAATTTTGCTTTTGAACGTGCTTTTATCGCATGACTTATAGTAAAGTCTTCTGCATTAAATATTTCTGTAGTAGGTTTATATATCAAATCTGGGCTTTCTTGGCAACTATCCAAGCTATAATTTGCAACTTGTTTTGCTACTCTTAAGTGGTCTTCATATATATGAACGTCTCCACCTATCCATATTAATTTGCCGACTTTCTTACCTGTTCTGTATGCTATCCACTGCAAAAATGCCCACATTTGTGTCCAGTTGTGTGGTAACCCAAGCATTACATCACATGACCTTTGATAAGTTTGTAAGTCTAGAGTTCCATTATTTCTAACAAAAAATTGTGTCGCTGTGTTATGACAACAGGGTAGACTTGCTTTAGTCATTTCTGCACCATTCCACACAGATAAAACTATGCGCCTACTAGTTGGATTTTCTTTTATTAACTTAATAATATGATCAATTTGATCTATAGAAGTTAAGTCTGTTTCGTCCCAATCCCAACCATTAAATTTACGAAATTGGTCACCATATCCATTATAAAGCTCTCCGTCTTCACGTACAAATGGTTCCCACCAATGTTTTACTGAATCATGTAAGTCATTGATATTGGTAAACCCACTCATGAACCATTCCCATTCTCTTAATGCATTTTTCCAAGCTACAGATCTACAGGTAATGATAGGTGCTTGTGAGAATATAGCCATATTTGGCACTTCAGAACGGTAGGTGACTCCGTTTCTAGTTTTAACTGGTTCTGTGCAATTTAAGATGATTTCTTGAAATTTACGCGTGGCATTTTTATTTTCGTACATTATTAGCGAACCACTCTTTTATTAATTTAATACCGTTATTATTGGCCATTCTAAAGATTAGTTTTAAATCTTTTTTTGGATATTCTTTTAATTCGGGATAAGTCTCATAAAATTCATTTTGCCAGTCTTCAGTAAAGCTTTTAATAACTTCACCAATTTGTTTCATGGAAGTAATTTCATCCATTTTAGATAACACACTATTAAGTCTATTTTGATTTACATAATAATTGGCAGTGTTTGACCATTGCTCAAAACTATCCGGCAATTGGATTTCTTTATTTTTTACTTTTTTTACTTCCATGAACTTATCATTTTTATTTTTAAGAATGGCTCTTTTACCGTTTGGTAGATAAAAAGGCTCCACTGATCTAATTACAGTCCCCTCACAAATGTTTTTATCGAGCTCACTGAAGTCAAATGGATTGTATGGATAAAACTCATTAGGATATTGCAAACACTCTTGTAAAGTACCTTTAAATAATTGTGGAGGGTATTTAATACCTTCACATTCACAAAATTGTACAAACGTGTTCCATGGTAAATATTGTTCAGTACCATCTTTTAAAACAGCACATAAATCAAAAGCAATAAAGTCATGATCAGGTCTATACCAAATTTCTTTCTGTATCATTTTATGACTGTTTGGCTTGTCTAAATCTGGATGAGGACCACCGCCATAAAGTTCACCATATAAAATAAAATAAGACACATCTTCTAAAACATGGTTTTTTAATAACTTAAAACTATCTTTGAGTCTTTTTTGATATCTATTGTATACTTCTTTGCTTCCAAAAAAATTCGATTCTTCTCCAAGAAATGAACTCCGTTTTGCCCTTCGCACTTCATCACCATTAAAGTAAAATGCAAAGTTCGCACCATGTATTTTTTCATGAACAATCCAATCTTGTTTACTTTCTGGGGCTTCAATAATATGAGCTACAGTTTTAACCTGATAACTATTTTCTATTGATGGATATCTTTTAAATTCCATATCTCTCACTCCTTATATAATGTTATTTTTAACTCTGTTCCTACTGCTTCTAAATGGTCGTTGGCAAATTCGTATTCTCTACCCTTCATTTTAACAGCTGCATCTTTTAAATAAAAAACGCTATTCTTTATCTTACCTAACAATAAGAAATGTTCAAATTCTAGTCCTGATTCTTCAGCTAGATTTTTATATTTCTTACAAAAAAACATTGTCTCCATTGTGATTTTACTAATTATGTTTTCATACTTTTTTGGGACTTTTCTATTTTTTTGATAAGTCTCAATAGAAGTATCATCACAATATACTTGAATCATTCCTGGAAATTGTTTTTCTTCAGGTATTCCATTAAATTTCATTTTTAACCTCAATCTATTAATGTATAGCAATGCTTTCTAATATTTTTAAAATCATGATTGTAAAGCATATCATAATGAGAATTGAAAAATATTAAAGCACTTGAAAAAGTGGCTCCTGCAGTTTTTTTAATTTTATCTTGAGAAATAAATTTTAATCTATTTTTAAGAAAAAATATATCATTTGTATGTTCCGCTAATTTTTTCCACCTTTTGGTTGATGTTCTTACTGGAATTAAAGCGCAAACTATTACTTTATTGTTAGATAATTCACAACATTTTTTAATAAAAGCATCTTGTAATTTTGTACTATACGGTGGGTTCAACCAACAAAATACTTCATCTTTATCAGGAAATAATTCAGGTATTTTATTCCAATCATATTTTAAAGAATCCTCACAAATTTCAGAACCTTTACCAAGAAATGACTTACATTTTGTGTTAGTTGAATTAGCGGCTAAGTCTATTTTGAAATCAAATGCCTCATTTAAATCTTGATATAAGTCATTTGGTGTTTCCCATTCATCAGTCTTAGAACTAACCATCTGTTTTATCAGTGCCATATGACTCCTCATCACTTTCTTTTTTTAAATATTTTTGCAAACGCAATCTAGATTCTTCACAATCTTTTTGTATAAAGAATGATAGCTTTTGCCCATGACTTGATAAGTTAGGCTTTAACATCCAGTTTTCTACCTCTAATTTTTTTGCACATCCAATTACATATTTTAAAGTTGCGCTATAATGAGTGACAGATAGTATCTTTTTATCCACTTCTATTTCCTCATCAGGTATAGTAAAGTCTTTTTCTATCATACCTAAAGAATTACTTTTTTGCAACTTTTGAACTCCGTTACTTCTGAATATTAATGTGCCAACTTCATCTATTATACCATCATAATAATAGTTTTTACCTTTGTGCACAAAGCCATCTACACGTGTCCAGAAACTTGCTTTTTCAAATATATTAGGTAAGGTTAAATATATTGTGTTGCGGTACATACGTGCAGAAGCGCCTTTATTTATTAATTTAGATAGGCTCATAGGGATTTTAATTAGTTTATCTTGTTCCATACCATTTCTCATAAAAAAATAGGCTACAAGTAATTTGCAGCCCATAATATTCATCTAATCACATTAGTTTATTATATAATATTTAATTTTAAAATACAAGTATTGAAACAGTTGCAGCGGCAGAAGCTTGAACTACTAAGAATGAACTGTCTATACTTCTACTAAGAACAGGATTTGTGGGATTATCTAATTCAGGATCTGGTACTCTCCAAATATCAACAGATGCGTTTTTATCAACTATAACAAACCCTTTTGGAGCTCTATTTAAAGTGTGACTTATTCTATATATACCTGGAGCTGTAAACTCAATGCCTTCAAGCAAAACATTATCAAGAATACTTATATTTGCTATAATAGCTAAAAAATCATCAATAGCATCAAAGTTTCTTTGAACTATTGGTTCTAATACCTTATCAATCTTAGGCTTTTTTAAAGTCATTTATAACCTCATTTTGGACCGCATCGTCCTTGTACTTCGCAACTTTCCTTTTGTAAGATACAAAATCTGTATACAGTTAGATTTTCAAATTTATCAGGACAAAATTTAACAGGGTTATCCCTAATATCTAATAAAGATCGTGATGGGAAATGTTTCATTGGTCTGAAATCTGTTATTTTATTATTTTGCAAAAATACACTAACTCTATTAAAATTATGAAATATACCAATATCTGTTACTGTTTCCATACTTAAATTATTTAAAGAAAGTCTGAAGTATTCTAAAAAAAGTGTATTCTTAGTTTTTGGATGTATGTTATGCAGACCCCACTTATCATCTAAATCAGAAAGGTTTTTTAATTCTATTCCTGCAATATCTAGGTGTCTCAAATTTAATAAGTCCCCTACGTCTGAAGGATCTTGGATATCAATATTAGTTAAACCAAGATATTTAATATTTGGTGATTTCTTTATTGGGAATGTTTCTATTGATAGTGCTGGTGATTCCTTTTCATTATACCCTCTAGCATTTAATGCAACATCTTCTAGATTCTCTAAATCTTTAATATGTTCATCCCATTCAGGTGTGTAGGGGTAAATTGTAAGTTCTTTAATATTATCCAGATTCGGCAAAAACAAAGGACTATCTAAAGATATACCATAGATACGAGTATAGATTAGATTGTCGGAAAGGTTGTAAAGAGTGTAATCTACATAATCTCTATTGACTATTAATCCAGCTCTATCAGCGTATATTTGCTTTTTAAGCCTTTCAGCTCCCTCACCTTCACAAGTCCAAAGTTTTGGAGCCATATACATTTTATTGACAAGATTGCTTGCTTCACATGCTGTTTTAAACTCATCTGAAGCATATACATTAAGGCCAACAAATAAACCAAGAACAGCTTTAAATAGCTTTTTCATATATTAATAAACTCCATAATCACTAGTAAAATAGTAATCATTAATAGAAGTAATATCAGTCACCCTTTGTGCCATACCCTCATCACGTATAGCTAAAGCTTTTCTAATATTCTCTTCGTGTCTAATTTTTTCATTTTCAAAAGAAGAAGTGTCTGATTCTTCTTTTGTTGCTACCATAACACAAACATCAGCCACAATCCATCTAAAACCACCATTTACAGTGTTAATTGTGTCGCCATCTGCTGTCAATGTTGCTGGTAAAGGTATGTACCATAGTTTTGCATCTGCGTTTGTCTGGGGGTTCGGCAGGAACTGGATGGAGTCCCCCCTAATGATATAGCCATAAGTATGCGTAATGTTTCCAATATAGTTTTTTCGGTTGCGCTCCTCAAAATTGAATGGCCGCGCGCTAATTGCCCTATTACCCGATACATTGATATCGACCCCTTGTACTTTGTAAAAATCCGTTGGTAAAGCATAAATATCCGTACCCCCTACAATCGTAATATTTTGCGATGTAAGATAATAAGTAGTATTCGCTTCAATGATCTTGTTATATAGCTCTTTCCATGACAGATCAATGAACTCAATAAGCTCTGAATCTGTGACAAATGTTGAGTTTTCCTGGTCGGTTTTCTTTCGTATTAGACTTATCATTTTTGATACTGCGACACTTTCAGCCATAGTTAAAAATCCTCATAAATATTAGTTTTCTATAAAGCACTTGAAATGTATTTGGAAATTTGATAAGAATTTGTTACACACTATTTGATTCTTGAATGGATCATCGGGAGCTTATAAAGGCTCCCTTATTTTTTGTCTATGTTACAGATTATTAAGACAGACTTGCGGTCTTTTGGTATTTCTTTAATCTCAAATGTAAAATTAATGTTACATTCAGAAATAGTCTTGGTTAGCTGGTCAATTAACAAGTCCTTTAAGACTTCACTTGTATAAACCTTTTTGGGGATTTTGGTTTCAGTTGTTTGAAACTTCATCTCATAAGATTTGCCTATATTCTTTATTACGTTTATAAATATAGGTTCAAGGATTTTAACAGCTGCATTATAATAACGGGTAAACCTAAAGAATCTCAACACTTCAGGTTTTTCTTTATTGAATTTTCGATTGTAAGCTTTGCGCTTTTCAAGGTTAGCTTTGTTGATTTGCTTGACCCTAAAGGGGTGGTTCTTACGCCATTCTCTTTGTACCCTTGCATTACACTTTTTACATACCTTAGTGACTCCAAACTCACCATTTTTATTAGCGACAAAAAGCTTTAAATCTTCTTTGCTACAAGCTTCTAAACCACAATACACACATGTAACAAGGGCAAAAGAGAATTCAGTATTATCTTTTATATCTGGCATATCTAGGTGTCTTATAATCGAGTATAAAGTATATAATCAGTATAACAAAAACTAGGGATAATGTTATCCATATAGGTGATAAAACCCACATCCAAGACCAATCAATATGACCTGTTAATTTTAATCCAATAAATAATACGGCTAATAGTGGTGATAATATTCCTCCTTGCATCGTTTATACCTCTAATTTAGGAATGTGTCTTTCTTTTGGTTCATAAATTCCTTTTATATAGTCATTAAACATATTAGGCATTGCTCCAACGGGCATTTCTTGGTCTATATCTGGCAACCAAGCTTCAAACCCTTTAAGTTTTAAAGTTTGGGGTTTCTTCCTTTTTTTTTACTTTTTCCTAGTTGTCTAATATATTCTAATAAGCGTTGTCTGCTTTTTAAAATATCATTAAAAGACTTAGTACCTACTAAGAAACCTAAAAAAGAAGTGTCATCTAAATCAACAGTTTCAGATTTAATCCAAAAATCAAATTTTGCACTTGATTGTTCTTTTGATTTGTTATCCGAATCAGTTACTATAAGTTTATCATTTAAAGATTTATATCTAATATAATTATTTTGTGTTATATTAGATTTGGAGTTAAGAATACATGTAGTGTAGTTCTTATCTTTTGTTTTTCGACATAACTGCCATAAATCAGTTTTATATGTGTTTAAAGTTAATGTTTGTGTTATCCTAGCGTTAGGATTTTTTACAAAATCAGGTATTTTTTCAGATTCTTTATTATGGTTTTTAAGTCTGAAGTGAATAATCTCTAAACACAATCCATAATGTAACTCTGAAAATAGTAAATGGACTTTATGGCTTTCGTTTAATTCCTTATTTAAACGCTCTATCCAAATACTACCAAATGCACCATATAAGATGGCAAATATCTCTGATTTAAAAACACCATCGTGTATATTGTTTACAACATCGATTTTTTCTATTTCTATTTTAAATAGATTTCTATCAAATGCACTTGAATTATCAGTTATCTTTGTTTGATGCTCAAATAACTTTTGTAATACAAGCTGTTTAAAGTAGCCGTAAAAAGTAGCTTCTAAAGAACTAAATACTTTTTCCTCTTTAGGTGTTAACACACAAACATGTTTATTAAAATACCATGATACAGATACTGTGTCCATAAATTTTTCTTCTTTGACAACATCTTTAATTATGGTACTAACTGTAATATTCGTGTCATAATCAGTATTTTTCATTATTTTATTCCTCAATTGCAATTAAACTTTGTTGGTCACCTAAAACAGTTTTAGGTAAGACACCGTTCCATTTGCGCATTTTTTCATACTCAATAAAATCTCTAGTAATAGATTTTGATAATAATTCATTAGCTTTAGCTTTTGCTTCAGCATTTAAAAGAATTTTCTTTGCATCTGCTTTTGCACGAATTTCAAGCTCTTCTGCATATGCAATAGCCTTGGCTTTCTTTTCACGGATAGCGGCTTCATATTTCTTTTCCTGTTTCTTCATTTCAGCTTCAATTTGTGCAATCTCACTTTGTCTTTGGGCTGTTTTTTGCCCAACTTCAGCTTTGCGCTCCAAAGCCTTCAAAAAGCCGTTTGGTGCTCTAATTGGGCCTAAATACGATAACCGGTTTAGAATGATACCATTTGGAGCTAAAACGTCTCTAACGTGGCTTTCTATGGCTTTTATGAAGTCTGATTTTCCAACTCCGTAGATGTAACTCACTTTGTGCTTTGAACCATAGTTATTAAATGCCTTTTGTACAATTGGCCTAATCTCTCTGTCTGCAATAACTTCGATGTTTGTCCTGTAGGTTTTAAATAAATCGGGTATCTTAGCTTTCTCAAGTTGGAAGCTCATACCAAGGTCAACACTAATTTGCAAGCCTTGTACGTCTTGAAAGGTGATCGATTGGTCAATATGAGGTGAATTCTCACGCTCTGAAGCAAGTCGCTGATCAGCTAAACTCCATTTCTCTTGGATTTTTTGCAATGGGAAAATGTGAAGTTCTTGTGTAGGGCCGATCCAGTGCCGTGTACCGCCATCAACCATACGATCAGTTTTACCAGCTTTTGCGCCAGTTGTATCAACGATAATGCCTACACTTCCTGGTGGCACTCTTTGACATGATAGTGATAAAATTAGAACAATAAAAAACGAAATATACTTATACATTCAGTCAAACTCCTTGTCTATTAATTTGAAGCTTGCTAATCCTAACACATATGAGGATATAATGAAAACCATTGCAGCTAAAAATATATTATTTCCAATATTAGCATTAACTAACTCTTTTGTTACTTTAAATTGTACCAAAAGCCATAGACAAATATATATAAAGAAGAAAGCCCATCTCATAGCTACATTATTAATCATTTTAACCTCTACTACAATAATTGTATATTTAAATTAACCTTGATTGGAATATCCCAATCATGGTCGCATTTATCACAATACACGGTATAATAATCTTTATCATTCATTTTAGGGTGTGACAAATAATTTATACCTAAATCCATAGAGCACATATTTCCACATTTTGGGCATACATCTTCTATATAAACATCATCTAAAATAAACTTTTTAACATCTATCTCACCTTTAGGTATATTGCCTTTTATAACTGCCATGATTAAATACCTCAAATATAAAAAAACCTTTCTATAGTTAATTATAGAAAGGCTACAGTAAAGTTCTATTGTAATGGCGGGGATAGAAAGAATTGAACTTTCGTTGAGAGATTAACAGTTTCTTGTTCTACCATTAAACTATATCCCCATAAGAATGGTAGTTTAATTTGTCAACTTTGGCAAGGGGTGTGGGATTTGGTCATTACATTTCCCTTCCTGGCTATAATAATTTGTTTTTGACTTAAAGTCTGTAGTTTCCATACAACCTAGTGCAAGTGAAGTTGTAGAGCATTTTATTTTCTCTCTAACTACGCCATTCTTTGTACGTAAATCAAGAGAAGCCCAACCATCACCTTGAGGGCACTTGTTAGTAATTGTAGAATCACCACGGGAATATATACTATACTTTGTTAGGTGTTGATTATCTGCAATATACTTTTGTGCATTTTGCAAAGCATTTTCTTTTGCTTGCATGCGTGATTGTTCTATAGTGTCATGAGAATATGTTGGCTTGCTTTCACACGAGAATAGACCAATTAGACCTAATCCTATAAGTAATCTTTTCATTATAATTCCTAAAAAAATGGCCGGAAATAACCTAAGTCACGTGTGTATGAATAGCTTCAGTCAACTTAACCTATTTCCGTAAAGTTTTGGAGGGAATACGGGGAATCGAACCCCGATTCTCGGATAGAAAGTCCAATGTATTAACCGTTATACTATATTCCCTATTAATAAATATTAATGGCGGTCTTACCGAGAATCGAACTCGGATCTTTGGAGAGACAATCCAAAATGATAGCCGTTACACCATAAGACCTAAATTACTGGCAAGGGACACAAGATTTGAACTTGCAACCGGCTGATTTGGAATCAGCAGCTCTACCATTGAGCTAATCCCTTAAAAAATGGCAGGGAATACTAGAATCGAACTAGTAACTCACAGGATCAAAACCTGTTGCTCTCCCATTGAGCTAATTCCCATCAAAGTATGGTGGATAGAGAAAGAGTCGAACTTTCGAAGCCCGTAGGCGACAGATTTACAGTCTGCTGTGTTTGGCCACTTCACATATCTATCCTAAAAAATGGGGGGAAAGGCTGGACTCGAACCAACGATCAAGATATCGGGGATTAAACCAATACCCCAGCTTTTTTCCACTAAGCTACTTTCCCCATAAGGTATATGTAAAAGAGCTTTGGACTTGAACCAAAGATTTCCGACTTACTACCCTTTTATCCATTAAACTAAATCTTCTATACAGAAGACCATTGGAATTGAACCAATATCTGTAGCACAGTTGTCGTAGTTTTACCGTTAAACTATCTCTTTTACATAAAGGCGTATACACCTTAACAACAGTATATTTTACTAAATACTATCTCTTCGCCAAGATACGACATCTTCTTTAGCAATATCAACCATTGTATTAGTATCTTTATACTAGCTAGACTAATAAGAAAGCTCAGTTCTTAACCTAAACATACTCATTAAATCCACCTTATGTATTAAGATATTTAAAGCAACATAAGCTCTGGCCTATTTTTGCTTTAAAAATGGTTGGTCTCGGAAAGAATCGAACTTTCCCCTTGGGAGCGACCCACGCGCTCTACAGTGCGCCACGAGACCAAAAGTGTTTTTAAGGTAAAAGAAAACAGTCAAAATCTCACTGGGAGCCCCTGTTTAGTTGTCCTGGCGAAATCCGTCTTTTACCTTAAAAGTAAAAATTAAACAGAGTCATTCTTTCACCCGAAAGTTACCATGCGTCAATCAACTGATTAACAACATAACTCTGTTTTTGATAGAATAGAGCAGGTTATCTCTAACCTATCCACTAGTGAGGTAGGCTTATCTATCAGAAACCTACCTCATACTCATGTGTTCTAATAAAGGTATACAACAAACATCGTGCTAAAGTGTTATTTTTGAGCATGCTGTCTGATCAAGCGTATATCTCGATAAGAACAATTCTAATATACATAACTTGATTTATATTGTCAACACGGTTGAGTAGTGACGGGATTTTGACACAAAGCTGGAGTAGAGGTAATACCCGTGGTTTTATCGCCAGCTAAACCTGTTTTAACAAAAGGCAAACTAATATTTTTAATAAATTCTTTGCTAGTTTTATCTACATTTTTAAAATAGTCTTCATTTTTATAAAATGATTGTGGGATTCTAATTATCCCGTCTATATGCTTAAAGTTTGTACGTTCAAACAAGCCTGATTTATTTTTTCGATTACCTTCAGCCGACAATATACCACGAATTTGTGTTGTATTATGATGGTATAAATTCTGTACACAAATTCCTATATGATCTGTATCTTTGTCCCCATCCCAATTATAAAGAACAATATCACCAGGAGCTATTTCAATAGTTTCCTTGTTTAGATTAACAAACTCTGATGTTTTACTTGTTTGTTTATAATAGATTCCTTTCCTATTTGCCCATTTTTTCCATGTTTCTACTAGAGCAAAAGTATACAATTCTTCATCAGGTTTTAAAGGTATTTTAATATACTTTTTCAATACATAGTGGACAGCCATACCGCACCAAGGTATGTATTTTTTGTGTCCAAAGTATCCTCTAAAAGGCTTAATGTATTTCTCGGCGTCACAAGTGGCATTTGTCCATTCTAATGAATTGCTAAATTCTTTCTTAGCACTCTCAATAAAATTATATACACTAAATCTTTGTTTAAATTCTGTTACAGGATTTGTTGTCGGTTCTTCTTTACATTGACCATTTGTAAGACTAAAAGATATCAATTCATGACTATCTTCATCAATTTCCATAATTCCAGACAAATTATTTAAGACAACTTTTATTTTACCAGGCTCTTTTTCTAAAACTTTAAGCATAAAAAAACTCTCAATAAGTGTTATAAGTATAAATATACTAACACCCATTGAGAGTCTATGCAAGGTTCTTACCTTCAACACCACGTGTTAACCGATCCTTAGTTCGTTTTTCCTGCCACATCAAAGCTTCTTCTAACTTTGTAATAGTTATACTATTTTCGCGACAAGGGAACTTATTGTTTAGCCGTTCGAGTACTATCTTAGCGGCTTCGATTAGTGCTGTCAATTGGCAACCATTTTTACCATTTTCTTTTATTGGTCCATTTTGTAAGGTAAAAGAAATGCTATTTTTATCGTATCTGATTTGTATAGGATATTTTGGTCGTATTTCTGTTTCAAATACTTTATAATCCATACTACCAGAATCATTAAACAAATGGGGATGTGAGTTTTTTAAATCATCCATTACAATGACTTTATCTTCATTGATTAACTCAATCCCTTTAAGGGTTTCTAACGCCATATTTAGTAGTCATTCCCTGGATTATGACTTTCCCTAGGGCCATCACCATAGGATTCTTTTATTTCCATCATATCCATTATTTTATGTTGCAGTTTGTGAATTTTGAACTTAATTTTTGCACACTTTTCAGGATCATCAGCGCAATATCTTAACTTCTCTTCGTACATGACAAGCTTATCAAAGTAAGGAGAATTATAGAGCTCTTCATACTCTTGTTCATCTCTATACTGCTCATCAGGATTCTTCATATAGGAATGGGTATCGTCTTTGTCCACTGTTGGACCTGCAACTTTCCTTGCAATACCCATCGCAATAATTCTACCCAAGCTCATATAGATTATACCTTCATTGAAAGATAGAAATGCAAAGATGCAGCGGCAGTCACATCAGTGGGAACATTTGCAACCATGGTTTTAACTACTACTGTAGAGCTTACGCCATTCGAAACATTGATAGAGTCAATTTGTGGTGTGACGTCTACATCTGTATCAGATTGAACCGTGACTTGACAGTTCAAAGCCTTTTTAAACCCTCTCTGAAGGGTAAACGTGTACTCTCCTGTGCCAGTTTTAGCCCAAGTTCCACCAAGTGTTTCAGTTGCGTTCAAAACAGCGGCAGATGCGTTTAAATTGACAATTCCCTCAACCCTCTGAACAGCAGTTTCATAGTTCCAGTTTACTTTACTTTTTCTTGAAATAGCCATTTTGTTTTAATACCTCAATTTATAAATAAAAAAACCCACCTAATCTGGTGGGTTAACTAACCATTATGATTAGGCTGATAATGCAGGAAGGGTTAAACGAGCGTTTTTACCTGGAGCATCACAGGAAAGTTGCGGATAAGAGTGAACGCGAATTTCAACACCGTCGAAATCGGAAGCTCTTAAGAAAGGTAAGCCATCAGTATTAAAGATGGAAACGATATCACCGACGCTGTGGAGAGTCCAAGTATCCATCTGAAGCATGTAAGCAACTCCTACAGGACAATCACGATCAGCTAAGATCTTCATTTTTCCATGTGGAGTATTTAAAACTATCGCTTCATAGGAAATAGATGCGCGCTCTTTATCCATTTTGTAATATTGGGCAATTGCTTTGTCGTAAACGATATCAGAATCTAATTCAGCAGAAAGCTCCGCGTAATCATCTGTATTCATTACAACATAATCAGGCATTCCACCTTCACGGTGAACACGAGCCGCACATTTAATCAAAGCTTCACGGTGAGTTAAGTTAGTTCCAGAGAAACGAACTCCACCCAAACGAGTAGGATCAACCGAACGGTCAAGACCGAAGAAAGGTGAAGAAGTTGGAGCAGTTGCAGGAATCCATGCATCAAGTCCTTTTAATTTCTCACCGATATCACCGTCTACGAATAAATAATCATTATCAGCAAAAGAAGTAATACCAGCCGCACTATCTAAAGTTACTGTTCCAGCGTCACGGTCAACAGCTACAACATCTGCAGAACCAGCACGTGGAGAAGAACCATCAGCATTTGGGGAAGCGACAAGAGTCATTCCATTTTCAAATTTAACAACATCCTGAACGTTAGAAAGTGTAACTGTATCAGTTGAAAGTGATGCCCTTTGTCCAATTTGTCCCGAACCGTTACCAAACAAATCAATATTGAGGTTACGGGCAAGTGCCTTGATCGCTTGATCGGTTTCATGTTGTAGAGCCGCAGTAACAGCACCCTTATTTCCCTTAGAAACTTGGATGGTTTTATTATCTACAAAACCAAAGTTATAGTTTTCAACAGTATCGATAAGGAAAAACTGTTGTTTTGACGTCTTTCCACCGCCACCTGTACCTTTTGCTTTCGCGAAAGTTGCAGAACGGTTTTGTGGTCTAGAAGTCATTACAGGAATTTTAATCGCTTCACCTTGGAAGTTATTGTCCTTATTAAACATTCCTAACATAACGTGATTAGTGTAGGCTAAATCAAGGTGAGTATTCCCAGGATAAAGCCTTTTGAGTAATGGGCGAAATTCATTAATATCTAGTTGAGCCATTTAAATTTACCTCTATTAGCTTTTTTATTCTTTTGGGCCTTCTATATTTCCATAAAGTGCAAAATTGCGTCTTTCATGTGGGGTTAAAGGTCTTTTTGGCAGATTTTCGTAAAGGTCTTTTTCTACTTCAGTTGCTGAACTCGTATTATTTGCACTTAATGTTTTACTCATTGGTGCTTCATCTTTTGGCTTATCATCAGACTTTTGAGTTACATCAGGTGACTGGAATTTAGAAAAGAATGCTTTATATTCATTTTCTAAAGCGTCGCATATTTCATTTTCAGTTAAAGCTTTTCCTGTGTTATTAAATGAATTAACTGCGACTTGTAACAAAGAATCACTGATTTCCTTAGTGTCAAACTTAGACAAAAATGGATATTTTTCTTTGTTAGTGTGAGCAAAAGTGGCAAGGTTGTCACCATATTCTTGCGCTTGTTTCTTTTCTTGTTCAAGCTTACTTTGCTCTAATTGTTTTCTATGTTCAGCTTCTCTTTCTTCAACCGTTTTTTGAAGTGAATTATTGTGTTCTTCAAGCTGTTTAAGTCGCTTGTTAATTTCCTTCATTTCAGGCGGCTGATTATCTTCCTGGTTTCTTTTGAGTTGACTATTAACAACATCATCCCAAGACATATCAAAAGTTTCAAAGATCTTGATAGGATCCTGTTCTTTAGCTTTTTGAAGTTCCATAAAAGAATCAAATTTTCCTTTAGTCTCTTCAAACTCTCTCATTTTAGCATTAAATTGCTCTTCTTGAGTTTTAAGATCTTCTAGTCTTTTCCTATGAAGTCTCTCCCCTTCAGATAATTTATGAAAGCGTTGCTGCCACAATTCAGCATCAGAATTTGTTTTAGGTTCTTCATTTACGCTTTGAGATCCTTTATCATCTTCAATTGCTGTTTTAGTTTCCGTTTCGGGTGTTACACCCTCTTGCACTACAGGTGTTTCAGGTGTAGTTGCATCCATCTGATCAGTCATTCTTTAACTCCTATTAATGTTTGACAGAATGTTTACAACTAGGCACAAAATATTTAGAAACTAGGACGGTAGGGTAAAAATAATTTCAACAAATTTAGTTTATGTAGATATTCTAGTATGTTATGTTTTGGGTTTTGTATTGACAACAGAGTTTAGACTAGTTTAGAATAAGAGAAATTTATGAAAGGGGATTGCCATGGTTGAAGATTTATCATTAGAATCTTACAAGGAACTTATGAATAAAAATGAGTATAGAAAAAAAATTAGGCTTATGGATTATCTAAAGTATTTAGATAAAGAGATTCAAGGATGCTTAAAACATACTAAATTTATGCCTTATTATTATTATGTATTTTATGATATGTATAAAGATGAAGCAAAAGCGGTTGTTGCAGAATATAAAAAGGATTTTGCAAAAGAATATAGTACCTTAAGAGATAAAGGATTTATTTTACATGCTTGTAAGGATAATTTAGAACGATTAGATGATTCTTATGTTATACGCCTTAAAAGGGCAAACTTTTTTGAAACTCTTTGGTGGAAAATAAAATGCTTTTTTAAAGATAGTTTTACCACATAACCATTAAGGCTTCTGGGTAAAGATTTGATCTGGTAAGTACTCCATTTTCTTCTAATTCCACTCTCACTTTATGAGTTGTGAAACTTCTAACTCTACCTTTTTTTAAAACTGTTCTCTTTGCATATCCTGTGTATGTTGGGGTTCTTTGTTCCCTACTAACCCCAACTAGAACGGGATCACCTTCAGCTATTAATGAACCAAAAGCATCATAGAAAGGTTTTTCCGGCAAGTTCCTCTGTGACGGCACCATGAGCCTCCATGATAGATTGTTTTTCCATTTCAAGGACTTCAGAGAATAGAATTTCCTCTAATCCTTCGGGCAACTTGTAATCTATCTGATCTGTTAACAGATCATCTGCTATCGTCAAAATATAGACAGGTTGGTTTTGCAATACAATGCGCTTGCAGATTGGAAAGTGCTCCACTGTATAACCGTCAAGTAACACTTTTGGCTCATCATAGTTACAAACTTCTTTAATCCCATCCATTCCAGGGTAGTCAAAAGCGCGCAATTCTAAAGCTAGTGTTTCACTTCTCGGTACATATACATTGTCAACACCTCTAAGTTTTTGCCACACCTTTTTATTTGGTCGATGTGGGAATGCCAATCCCTTGACTCTATAATCTTCATAATGCACACCAATTGGCTTACATCCCTTCATATTCTTCACATATTCTTGTAATCGAGTATGACGATTTTCTCTCGCATTGTACCAATTTTCAATTACATTACAAATTTGTTCATTATCACGTACTAAAAAGTGAGCCATTAATTAACCTCAAATAATTTTTCCTAATACTACACCGATTAAAAAACCAATAGCAAAAGAAGCAAATAGTAAATACCTATCTGCAAAATGTTCGCTATTTGTTATATATCTACTTATCTTTTCCCAAATATTCATACATACCTCACCGTAATACTATCAACCAAAACCCTACACACATCATAAAAAAATAAAATTCTTCATCCATAATCTATCTATACACCTATTATAAATTCAATAATTGTTACTAATATATAAACAAATATCATCACAATCATTATCATAGTAAATATTATTATTAAGCCAAATCCTAAATTTTCTATTTGCTCTATGGACTCAATAACTAAGTCCATTAGTTTGTTAAAGATATGCTGCATACTACTACCATTAAAATAAACAATGCAGTTATTATAAAAGTTACATAAGTTACAAATAACGACGGACTATCATCTATATAGTCTATAATATTTTTAATTTTATCTAACATCTTAGGTCCTACCTATAATCATACTTTGCCTCTAGATATATCAAAAACAACGTATATAATATATAAACTAAATGCACCCCAATAAAATAATTTTGGTCCAATATCTTCTTTTATTTTATATACGGGTTTCATAGTTACAGATTCTCTTTTCACTGATTCACCTTTTCTTTTTTTCTTTCTACGCTCACATCTTCTCTTTCTCCTAGCTCTTTTTCTTTTATATCTAATTACTGAATTTATTTGTATTTTACTAATACTTTTACTTTGCATAATTAATAAAATATACCTATAGAATGAATAGTATAACTATTTTATTTTTGAAAATCAAGTGAAGTTATACTGGGGAAATTTTTAACAATGTTAATGGCACTTGCTGATTTCGAGTATGTTCAAAACTGTCTAAAGAATCATAGAAACATTTGTTAAGCGATATTTTCCAACCAAAAGCTTTAAGCTCTAACAAGAAAGTCCTGTGAATAATTTCCAGTATAGCAGTATGTGGGATCGTCGAAAGCTGTTGCTTGACTTTAATTAGGTTGGTGTCTGGTGGGAAATACGGCTGTACAATAGGAGCCACGTCAAGAATCAAGCCGAATTCTGAGGATTCAAAGCTGTTAAGCACTTCCTTATCCGGCCAAGCTAACTCATTACTTTTCTCATAGTTTTCACGCTCACTGTATATGTAATTCTTGTCGTGAATGATACAAAGCTTGGTAATAATCATTTCTTTGTTATCTTTGATTGCCTCAACTACAAACTTGATCAATTCACTCGTTTTGGGGTTTAAAAGCCCCCTCATTGAACGAAAACGGGCTTTAGGTGGTTTTATATTCGGGAGTACCGTATCGGAGCGTATAAAGGGCTTCCAAGTAAATCCTATATATGTACCTTCAACATCAAAGTGACTTTTGATCGCATTCACCTTTAGTAGCGAGAGATACAAAGAACTTGGGAATGGAATTTCTGAAAAATTCTCTCTAATAAATAACTCTGGTGGGCAATGAGCTGGATTTTCTTCTTTGGTGGCCTTTGTTAGTGCCGTGAAGACACGTTTCAATTCTTTCTTGTCGCATATTTCCTGCTTCAAAATACTTTCAGCCAGCGCCTTAACACGGCTTTCTAAACCCATCTATAATTACTCCTATGAATGATAAAAATATAGTATACACTTATTTAATATTAAAATATACATTATGATAAAAATATCAGAATTACGGTCAGATGTCTTTTTAACTCTTAAAAAGTTAAGTGCCTAATTTACTATTAGGCACCCTCAATTAATTTCAAAGTCATTTCATTCCTAACTTGCCTTAGCTCGACAGTCTCTTTTTCTTCGACTTTGATTCCGTGGCTAGCAAGTTTACGCTTAACTGCAAAACTTATTAGCTCCATACCTTCTTGACCTAAAGCTTTGCCAATTTTAATAGAAGTTTCTAAGCTACAATCTTGATAAGAATTTTCTAGAATATGGATATATTGCCTTGTACAGTCTAGCTTTTTAGCTAACTTACTGCAAGTCCAGCCTTTACCCATTCTAATTGTTCTGATTTTTTGTCCAATAGTGTGTGGTTGTTCCATTTTAAAAATACCTTTCAATAGTTTAAATTGGTACCCGATAGGGGGCTAAGTCACTGCTTTTGTTTAACATAACACCCTATCGGGTATCAACTTGAAAATTACTGGTTTATCTAAAACATGAAATGGTGCAATTGTTTCAATATTAAGTACCCCTTTAACTCTATATGCTTCCACAAGTCCTTGGTTTTTCTCCAAATAATCTGGAAGCTTACAACCGAATTTTAACATATTTTTTGATAACTGTCTACGAATAAAAGATTTTTTGTAGGTTAGGTGTTTACCATTTTTGACTAAAGCTAAAATTTTTAGTACTTTACATTTATCATCATGAGAGTAAACTACCCACTGATCATCAATTTTAGCGCGATAGATTGGAAGCGGATCCTCTACCTCTATAATTTCCCTGCCCCTAGGGCTTCTAATAGAATTTTTCGTATTAGTTAACCATTCCGGCCATATACGTATCAGATCTTTGTGGGCTGGGGCTGTTTCTACTGCCCAATTTGCAAATCTCATAAGGTACTTTGACCTACAGTTACGTGACGTAGAATAACCGTCAATCTGTTCAGCAATAGCCTCAAGTTTGTCTTCAATAAATGATACAGAGTCATACCTAGAGGCAAGTAACACTGCACAACTCCAAAGAAAATGATTCCTTTTTCCATCCTCAATTTCATTTGGATGTGGGAGTACAACCATTCGACCTGTTTTATTATTGTATTCTAGTGGTTTACGCTTCTTTTCACTTTCACCACGTAATTCTAAAGCTCTTCGTTTCCAAATGGCCCAGTGCTTGTAAGTGCCTGTTAATGTTAGAATATACGTCCCGTTTCGACGTTCAGCATGTAACCAAGGGAGATCTTTAAATTCCCTTGCAATAATTTTGCGTGCTGTGGCTGTATCTAGGCCATAATCATGAAGAAACTCATCTCTAGTCAATTCTATACAATAGTTCCCAATGATACTTTCTTCGTAAAGCCTCTCAAATATTGGTAAAATTTTATATTCAACACGTTCATCATTATAAAGTCTTCGCCTTTTGTAATAAGAAGTTATTGCAGTAGTTAGCTTTTTTTGAATATTAGTTTTTTCTCTACGCTGTTTGTTTTCAAGGTCTTGGTTACGTTGTAGTAACCTACTAGGATCTTTCCAGTTTGGTACAAATCTATTTAATCCTTGTGAACTGGAGTCAACACCTATTCCTAATTCTTTAAATATATCAATCAGTTGTTTCTGAATTTGCCTAAACCGACTTTTTAGGCCGGCAGTTCGTGTCTCTTCTTCACCTTCCTTATTTGTAATTGCAAACGGACACACATGTACCAATAAACCAACACCCTTACCGCCTGGAGAGCGCACAAATGTTAATGGCACATTTAACAACTCTGGTAAAAATGTTTCAAAACATTTATTCAATTTTTTAAGAGATATTTTATTTTCTATTGTCCAAATACTTTCGCAATTGGCAAAGTCTAGGTCAAATGGGATGGCGTATAATATTCGTGACTTACCATTTGTATACACGGTACGTATATGAGTGTAATTTACACGATTATGTAAGGATACGCTGTAAGGGCTCTGAAATAAACCGTTTTCGGTTCGATTACCAAAAATCGCTCTGCTGTTGGTTTTTGCGAACGATTTGAAAAATGGGGTTGCCATTCTAAAAATCCTAAAATTTATTTTGTTGATTTTTAAGTGGCAGACCCGTAAAGTTTAAATAGTTTGTTGTGGTAGATTGGGGTCTGCCACTTTTAAGGAAAGTTTCTAGCTTTCCTATTCGCAAAAGATCATCACTGTTCTAAGGTGACGCGATCTCTCACTTGATGAAAGGGTTCCCAAATCCCTTCATCCGTCTAAAGTCTTGGTTCCCGCCAAGGCTTTTTTCGATCTTAGATTCCCATATAATTTTTTTTTATGCAAACTTTTCTCACTGGGAAAGTCGAACGTTGACATCCAAAGATATTCGATTATGACGCATTGTGGAAATTTTGTAATAATGTATGATTCAGTTTTGTAGTTTATTTTTATATTTTTCTACAAATTCTTTATGATTTTCTAAAGCTATTTTTTTGTGAGGTTCAAAGAATCTGTCAACTTGCTTGATAGATTCTGCTTCTAAAATTTTCAACATTCCTGGTGGTGATAAGAGAACTCTTGTACTATCTATAACCTCATCTAAATCATCACCTTTAAAAATCATGGTCTCACTTATCCAACCACCAGCTATAGTAATGTAAGGTGACATAAATAGCATTGGTACAGTTGAAATAGTAGATATAAAATATGGGCCGATTCGAGTAGATTCCAATCTTCTTTTATCTATAAAATTTTTAGAAAAGTATTTTGCTAAATCAGAATTCTGTTCACCAAATCCATATTTTTCCTCTACCTTTTTCATTACTTCAGAATATTCACCATTTGGATACATAGAATAACCTTATAAAATAAAAGCCTAGAAAATCTAGGCTATAAAAAGTTAACTTATTTCAATGTATACTATTTTTCAACTGTATTGTTTAGGTGGTGAATTTGTGGCTTTGCAGATTGAACAGCAGTTGTAGCAATTTCTTGTACACTAGACCTCGCTTGATCCAGTTTTTCAGTCAATTTGCTATTTTCTTCACGCAAGTTTGTAATAGCCGTATTGAGAGAATTAATTTCTAAGTCTGCTAGTTTTCTCTGGTTTTCCAAGTCTTTTTTCAAAGAAGATACAGTATAATTGTGTGACCTATTTAACTTATCTTCCAGTGAAGATGTGGCTTCCTGAACTGCAGTTTCAAGACGCTCATCGAATTCAGCCACTTGTTTTTCAAGCTGAAATCCATAATCTTCTTTTTCTTGAATTGCTTTTTCCCTTGCTTGTAATTCTTCCTTACTTTTAGCGATATATAGCGAAAGATTTCTTTCTTGTTCACGTTTATTTTTGTCAAAAGAATCTTCCCAATCTCTAATCTTCTTAGCTTGCTGATACTCAAGTTCTGTCTGTTTTGCATCATATTTAGCAGATAATTCTTTCAATTCACGAGAGTGATTAGTGTGAAGGTCGTTTGTTAGAAGTTTATATTTCTTCTCAAACTCTTCAATTTCAGCTTCTTTTGACTCTTTTGCAAGCTTTTTTGCTTCAATAATGGAAGCCAGATCAAGCATTTCTTTTTCTATTTTATAGAGTTCGGTTAGGCGTTGTTCTTTGTCGGTAACAGCTTCTTTCACTTGATCAAGCTTATTTGACAGCTTGGTATAGTCATTTTCCATTTCGGAAAGCGTGTCCATACCTGCCTGTTTTGCAGTTGAGATTAAAACTCTATAATCCACATCTGTTTGCAAGTCATCCGTGTTAATCGACTGGCTTTTTTCATGGATTTTGTTACTTTCCAAATGCTTAATATGTTTTTTTGCAGCATTTAAAACCGCAAACATTTCAGCTTTAGTACTACGATTTCCAAGGGATTCAATCTTCTCTACTACGGCAGTCATTAAGACCTCCTATAAAAATATTAAAAAGTAAACTTACCTTGAATTAGTATAACAGATTATATTTTTAAAGCAAGAAAAAACCCCGAATAGTTATATTATTCGGGGCTTGATTTTTCGAAGTTACATGTTGATAAATAAAAGCCAGGGATTGTAAGGAAATCCCTGTAGGGATTCTGTTTAAACAATGTAGATCTCTTGGATCTGATGTTAATTTCCCTCATCCATATTGAGGTAATGCAAATTTATCACAAGCAATAACAAAGTCAATTATGCTGTCAATTTCATACGACTGTGGATATCTCTTTGAAATTCATCCAGCGTTAAATGCTCCCAATAGAAATCAAGTGTCTCTGTAGCTTCCTTAAACTTTTCAGTCATACGGTAGCGTATAGCTTCATTCATATCAGTGTTTCGATACTTTGGGGGATGGAAATCATACAGATCTTCCTTGCCTATGCAATCTTTTACATGACGAAAATTGATTTCACAAGGATCCACTTTTAAGCTTACATTAAACATACTAGTTTTTTTCAAGAAACCTTTCTTTTGAAGTATCTTTATTATTTTTCTTATTGAATCCATGCTGAACTTAGTTTCTTTATAAAGATCATCTATAGAAACACTTCTATGTTTACGGTACTCCCTTGCAATGATTAGTAAGATTTGAATAGCCTTAGAAAAATTTAATTTTAAAATCATGCTTCCCTCGCAATTATAAGCGCCCAATTAAAAGATAAAGGATCTAATAATCAAAATACAAGTTATGGAGTAAATTATTTTGTAATAGTTTCTGTTTTAGAACAATAACGTATTCTTGTTCTCTCTACGTCTAAATAATGACAGTGAGCTATCATACAAAAAAGCAATAAATAAAAAGAATTGCAAAATATGTGTGATGGTGTCGTATAAGTTAGGTCCAATCTCCAAGCTGATCCGGTCCTTTATGCACGTAAGTTAACATGTGAGCACAAGCTCTTTCACGAATTTTATATTTACTAGCGGCATAGTAAGCACCAGCGCTATTTTTCAACCATTCAGAACGAGTATTGTATTTTTTTGCATCTGCTAAAATAGCCTTTACATCCCATTTACGCGGTCTTTTCTTACCAATTATATACGTCATTTTGTTTCTCCATTTTTCTTTACCACTCTCTTTTTAGGACGATTAAGCATTGCTAACCTATGACGACGATACTTAATAGATAAAGCATTTACTTGCGCCTTTTGTGTCGCTATTTCTGGACAATAAGCGACTAATAATACTTTATCCCTCATTTGGGCTAGTGGTTCAATAGTCAAATGTTGGTCATATCTCTTGTGGAAGCGTTGACAAGTGGAAAATCTAGGCGTTTCGGGCATTCTAAACGCATGACTCATGTAACCATCATACGTAAATACTTTCAAGTTTTTTAGCTGTTTTGTTTTCCTACAAGAATTAATCAAATCCAACTCAATTTTGTTATACACATTCTGAACAAAATCACTATTTAGCTCTACAAACGTCATAGAGTTTCCTTATTAAAAATTATTTTTTATACCCATTCCAAATTTTTAAAAAGTCACCATTGGGAGTGGCTGAACGACTCATTAAAAAAGGTAGTCTATGTGTCTCGTGTTCAATTTCGAGTATCGGGTTGAACACGTGCCCCGATTCATCACTGCCATCATTACCAATTAATATCAATTTTCGACAGTGGTCAAGTATGCGGTCAAATTTGACACCCTGAAGGAATCCCATCATTTCTGGCTTTTTTGGGTTAAATCTGTGCGAAACCCAGCTAGCAATGACTAAATCAGGCTCATAGCGACTAACGTACCCAAGAGCGTCTATTTTGCGTACATGCTTACCGTAATCAATTGTAGGCTGTCGCATAGTCTTATAAGCCGATTTACCTTCAGCTGTCGCTTGATATTTGCTATCAGTGCATTTTATGCCTAGTCCTTGACCCAGCCAACCTAGACCAGCACCGATTTCTACGCAATAATTTCTATTAAATCCCCAATTATCTATCAGGGTGTTTAAATGAAGAATTAACTCTTTTGTAGGAATACCGTATAAACCAGACTCATGACAAAACACTTTTCTAGCTGTATCGCTTAACTTTTGCCATTCACTAGCAGGTAAAATATTATTTTCCAAATCTAACTTAACTGCAAACTCTTTTATCTCTTCAATAACTTTATCAGATACTTTAATAAATTGTGGCATACTAATTCCCTTTTCTTTTAATAATTATACCGCATAAGTTGGCATAAAATTTGTATATCCTAACGGCATATACTTCGTAGCCATCATCCTTTAAATCACTTAAAACTTTAGAAAACTCAACCATATCTTGTAGCCTAGCTACAGGTACATGTGAAGTAATATTCCCTATGCTGCAGCGGATTTTGTGGTTAGGAAATTCGTAATTATGATGCCTATAATACGCAGTAACACAGTTAGTATCTATTTCTACATTTCTTAAAAAATCACCAAAAGGAATATAAATATCATTAGGTGATTCAACTAAAGCATCTCGTATCATGCCTCTACAATTGTCAATAGCAAAAGATATTTCTCTTGTTATTTTATTTAAACACTCAATTTCTTCTAACTCGGTCATTGAAGATGATTTTATAGGATGCATATTACTCACTTTCCTTAATACTAAGTATGAATTTAAAAGTGATAACACCACTTTTAATCAATATATCTTTTACTTTTGCATTTAATGGAATTTCAAGCCATTCGTTTTTCATGAGAACATCGAAATATTCTCCTGAAATCATTTTTTCAAATTCTTCATTTTGAAGATTTTCTACAGTAGTTTTTAATTCTACTTCAGTGGTATATGTGTAATCAAATGGGCCAAGATCATAAAAATCATTATTCTTTTTCCTTTCATATAGCGTAACAGTTTCCGCGACACATTTTAATATATGTTGTCTTAAAAATGATAAAAGTATTTTCTTTTTGCCTTTACATGAATCAGACAAATTAACTCCTTTCAGTACCTGTAAAACGACCTTAATTCTTTTTTCATTTCATCAAGTCGTGTGATATGCATCTTAAGTATTTCATTGGTAACCTCGTCCTTATTAATTTTTCTATACTGTTCTAGCTTTTTACTCACATAAGATTTATGAGAGTTGTACACACTATAATTATTTTTCAGCATTCTCCTATATTCAAATGATTCATGTATTTTATAAAGACAAAAAATAGTCAAGACAATTGATAATACTTCATCAAAACTCTTATAAAAAATGAACATAAAAATACAATAGCCAATACAGCAAAAAAATACATTTGCAGTACATCCTTTTATATTCGCCTTTAAAACCTCATCTACATGTTGACTTAAATCCTCATTACACTGTATTTTGTCATCAAATTTATCTAATAACTCATCCCTTGTCATAAGTTAAATCTAGGAACAGTAATATCAGGATTCCCACCTTTCCAAATAAGTTCTATACCAAAAGATGACTCATCTATCTCACAAAATTCAATGTTGTACTTTGTAACCATCATAGCGTATAGGAACGAACTAGTAATGATTTCTTTAGTGCTTAAAAAGCGATTTTCGAACGATTTAGTCAATACCCTAGTGTCCATATAGGGAACTTTAAAATTAAGCTTAAAAGGTAAACTCCCTTCAATATCCATTTGCGTTTGAATTTTGTTATTCAAGTGAGTGCTATAAATTTCTGTTAAAAATCGTGTGTCCTCATCGACCTCAAGAACTAACTCATGCATACAAATAATCCCCTGAAAACCTTACAACAGCTGAAAGGTTTCTGGACAAAAGGGTACTAAATTACATGCTCATAAACAACATTAGAGTGTTTTAGAGTCAAAATATTTTCATATGAGATTATAGATATTTAGAATATTTTAAGGTTGGAGAGTGTCAATTCACAGCTTTCTTTTGTAAAGTTCGTACTTAACAATGGGGAATCATTCCCCTTTTTTCTGAAACCCTTCACTCGTGTCTATAAACAATCGAATGAAGCTTGTCTTAAGTTCGCCATCATAGTGATGAAGGATATTTGTACCCCAAGATTTGGGATAAGACTGTTCAGCTAAACATTGAGACACTACTTTTAAACCTTCATCAAATGGGACTAATTTCCCATGAAACTTTAAAGGAAAATTAATTTGAAACGTATTAAAGTGGTTACTTTTTTGTTTTAAAAACTGTTTCCACTTTGTATCAAACATTTTAGAATACATCTTATACAGTCTTTTATTCATCGTTTATTATCTATCCATTGTTGTAAATACGCTATGTAAGACCCTTTTCCTTCAGCAGAAGCTTTATAATGTGTTTCCAAAGTATTGTACTCATAGGCATACTCTCTGATTAAGCCAATCATCGTATAGAAAGTCCGTTTCCGTTCCATTAAAGTATTTTGAAGAAGATCTAAATGAATTAAAGCTAATAATGCAAAACAAATACCCCCAGCTATAGACAATAAATCTGTCACAGGTATCTCTTTCACATACGGAAAATTATCACCAAAAAAGAATAAACATGATACAGATTGAAAAATTAAAATTTTAGAAACATTGTACCATATGGCAACAATATTCTTTCTATCTTCTTTTTTAAATTTCTCACACAATACATGACTCTTTTTTATCCTTGAATCATCATATCCACCAACAATTCTCATTTTTATCCTTTCAAGTACCAACGCCAAATTTACGTGGCAAAAATTTAAAATGTAGAATATATTCATTCTTAACTTTGTCACAAAGAATAGATTTCTCGTAAAAATCTGGAACAACTGCATACATATAACAACTTTCAGCAACATCTTTAAATTCTGAAAACGTCATATTAAGATTTTGAGCATACCTTAGTTCGAACTGTTCAGGCCAACACTTATCCATATAGTACATTTGTAAGCTTTGCAATATTTTCCCGTTCAACTCGTTTACGTATTTTTCTTTCATTAATTTTTTCTTGTCGTTTTCTTTCTTTTTCTCGCACATGCTTCTGTTTCTCCTTAAAATTATTCATAACATCATTTTTATGAATATACTTTTCTATATACTCATTAAAAGAAATACATTCAAATTCAACTTCCGACGTTTTGACATATGACCAATAAGCATTATCAATTAAAAATTTAAAATACCCACGTACGAAATCAGCATCTGTTTTCTTATTTGTTATATCATAAATTTTTTTATTATAATAAATTTTTAAAATGCTTTTACTGTCATTTGCAACAAGAAATCTAATATCAATAGTGAATGCTTTAAACCCTACTTGTAAAGAATATTCCGTATAAAAGTTACGAACTAAAACGGGTTCAAATTCTTCAACAATAGGCACTACTTTATCAAATTTCAATTACATTCCTCCAGAAAATCGAAGTTCTCACTTAACTCCGAACCGGCACAATATAGCATACTTAAGCGTACTTATAAAGCTTATTTCTTACTGGGCTTAAAGCTTTTTTGTGTAAAGATTTGTATAAATTTCATCAGAAAAGAGAGTGTCAAATACCTGTTGGGCTAGTTTAATTGTTTCCTTTTTTGTGTACTCAAAGTTGCAATATCTTTCACTATATGAGTGGTTCATCTGTCTATAGTGTTTCCTATTTTTCCGATACTCTTCTACTTCTATTGGCCTTAAATCACCTGAATGATCGCAGTCAAATCCTATCCAAAAATAAGGTTTCCCATCTTCCATAGGGTAGATAGCATCTTCTCGACGGCAGTATTTTCCATAAGTCAAACCCCCATGTACATCAAAGTCGGGATAATTGCTGTCGTGGACAAATATTCCATATAAAGGATGATAATGAGGCAAGGCCACATACCCACATAAATGGCCACCAGTATCTATACGTAAAACTAAACATTTAAATCCTTGATACTCAAAATATTCATAATCTTTTTCTTTACACCAAGGGCCTGATGGTAACGATTTTTTAAACTCACCTATCTTTTTTAAATACTCTTTTTCTACAACCATAATAAGCTTTCCAGTAATAAATTAAGGATAGTATTATTATATATAAGTAGTGTAGAAAATCAAGTTAGTCGTCAAGCTTGTTTAAAATAGGATCATTCATTATAGCTGTAAGTTTCTTGTTTGCTTTATGGACTAAATAAAGTATAGTTAAATTAGCCACCATGGAACATAAGAATACTAGAATATATTTAGTATTGTTTATATGTGACGAATAAAATATACCAAATAAATTAAATCCAAGCACTGCAGAATTGATAGAAACCGTCCAAAAATAGGATTTTAATGCCTCATAATGCTGTTGTTTAAAGTCTGAACTAGAGTTAATCAAAGCTTCCCCCAATCAAACAAAGTAACTTCTATTGAATTTACATTTTTCGATTCTAAAATTTTTTCAGCCAAACTTTCAGCAAGTAAAGTCTTTAAATTAGTAACAACAAAATACGGTAGTAATATTTTTGGTGGGTCTTCTTTGTAATTAAGTGTGGTTAGAGTTATATCTATCACACTATTGTTCTTAGTAAGAATTTCAACATTGAACCTAAATTTGTCTAAATACAAGCTACACATATAATGACTATAGCTAAAAGTATTAGATTGTCTGTAATTTGAAACCTCAAACTTAACATCACTTGTTGGTAGTTTTTTCATCGATATATTCTACCTTATTCATTGCTTGAGCTAAACGTAACGTAGCAGAATCTCTTTTATGTTTATCCCAAAACCCACGACAACAGGACGATACTTTGTCACCACCTGTAATTTGACTTTTGTGACATGTAAAAAATACATTATCCTCTAAAGATTCTTGAATTATTTGTTTTTTTCGCTCATCGGATACTAGTTTATTCTTGGAAAACAGACAATCATTACACATTTTTTTACGGACACGGAACATAAACCCCCCTTTCGGAGAGTTATTATACCTTATTCTCCGTAAATTTCATCCTCAATTTTTTCCAACCTTGGCTTGTATTGTGGGTAATATACTCGCAAAATTCTTTCTCTAAGTAGCTTGATTGTTTGCTCATAATCATTCCAAACTTTTTTTCTCTCTTGTAGCAAAGCGTCAAGTTTCTCTTCTCTATCTTCACCCGTGTATTCTCTATCTAACTTATCGTATTCTAAGAACATTCTCTCATTTAAGCCAAAATAGTATTCAGCTGCATCACGTAAAACTAAGATATCTAAATCCAATTCTGGTTCAGCTTCAATGATTTTTTCTACAATTTTCTCAACTTCCACAGGTACTTCAGTCTCTACAAGTTTTTCAACTTCAACTATCTGTACTTCTTTGACAATTTGAGGAACTTCTACAATCTCTTTTTCCACTACAATTTTAGGTACTTCAACCTTTTCTACTTTTGTTTTTTCTTTGCCACAAGATGCTATAAGTAAAGATAATATAAGAACTTTTTTCATTTTTAGACTCCTTGGAGCGTTACATTGCTCGCCAGAGACACTAAATTAAGTTAAGTGCAATGACAACAAAAAACTGGCAGTCTAATGATATTCTCTAAATTCTTTCCAGGGGACAACAATATTGAAAGATTCATCAGAACTTTCACCATTTACTTTACTCATAACAAGTTCTATAATTTTGTTACCATATTCACGAAATGCTTTTTTAAGATGGTTTTTAAGTGTCTCATCATCAGAAATACAAGACACATAGAATTTATTATTATCTATATCTACACTATTGAATACGATTTCGAAGACTATTTTAGCATCCATATAAGTCATATGTATTTGACTAAGAGCAAGGAAATCAAATTCATCAAACACTATTACTTTATTAATTTGTATCCAGCCTGGGTAATTTTTCACTTTTGTCCCCCCATGGTGATTAAGTCACCGACAGTTAGATGTATCTCATATTCTTTTTTAAGGTGCTCTAGGACAACGTTTTCGAGAATATGGTCAAAATATACCCTGGCTTCCTTTTTGTCCTTAAAATGGAGCTTTAAATCACTTCCCATATCCACAAAGGGATAATCGAAAAGTGTATTTACTACAACTAAGCCATTTATCTCTATTCTGTAACCTGTATAATACCCTGTATTGAAATACATTTTGAAGATATAAAGTGTCTTGTCTTTGATTTTGTCTTCATACTCTAAAGAAGCAAAACCATGTTCTATATGTTTTGTATCTACTTTAAAGGCCATAATCCTACACTTTCCTTATATTGTTTTAACTCTTCTTTCATAAAGGTTCATCCTCTAATATTAATTCAGGAATAGTAACTTTAATAGTAATATTGCGATTTCTCTTTTCAAGTTGTTCTACTATCGCTGGGAAAAGAACAGATTCAGAACCTTTATTTTGCACATAAGGTAATAGTTCCTTTGGTACATCTCTCTTTCTGCTATATTTAATCTTTCCAGAAATTTCTCTACGACTAGAACCTGATTTAGAAAGAACTTCTAAATATATTCCGATATTTTCATGTTTTAAGGTATACCTATTAAATTCATAGAACTCACCCACTGTATACCGACCTTTTACAACAACAAAAATCATTCAATAATACCCTTTACAGAATTAATTATTAAACATACTCATCAACAATCTCTATCGCATTATCTTCTACATACGATTTAGCCAAATCTGTAAAAAACTGCACATCTATTTCTAAATCCACATCACTATGGTTAATGACTTCCCAATGCAGATTTTCAACTTCTTCATTTTCTTCATTATAATCAAATTTTAAGTGATACTCTACACCATCATGTTCCATTGCAAAACAATGATCATACATATATACTCTCCCATTCTTAAAACGTTCTAGAGTTCGCTTTAAACCCTATTTTGCCTTATAAAGCGTAGTACAGTTCGCTTTATAATTACCTTACTAAAACTAATCTTATGTATTAGATATAGGGATATCAAATCCAACATCCTCTACTTTTGCGTTTAAATACTTCCCTTTTCCATAAACATCATCTGGTCTTTCTGGAAATACTTCTGATAAGAGGAATCCCGTTATCGATGATACTATTGTTGACTGGAGCTTATCTATATGAGCACCATGTTTTGCACTAAAAGCCATACCATCTTCAACAGTCCCTTCTAAAGTTTCCATTGTTAAATACATTATTGGTACTCTATCTTGTTTAAATTTTGTTCTTAATACTTTTAAAGGACAAGCAATTGTAAATGTAATACGGATTTTTATATCTTCACTAAAAAACTTATTAAAAGTAACAGCAACAGGTGTTCTTGACTTATCTGTTAATTCCATTCCTACTTCTGATATACTGAATTTAGCAATAACACTCATATCACTTCCCTAACTTCTTATTAAATTTTTCAGCGTTTTCCAATAACTCATCGATAACGCGGCTCAAAGCTATATAATCGTCCTCCTGTCTAAGGTAAGTTTTATAACCATCTTTGTACATTCTAACTAGTTTAATGATAAAAAAAGAAAAACCTATCATACATAAAGGAATAATAACTGCATTTAGTATTACAAAAACGTATATTGAAAATGATGACGCATCATAAGGAAGTATTTTATCATTAGTACAAATTTTGTAGATAGTATTTGTAGATATACCAACATTAATCAACAACATAATATAGGTAACAAGTATATTGCGCTTTGCAACATACCCCCTAATTATGTATTCAGTTAAATTACTACTAATTTTATCCATATTGCGTTTATAATCTTCAAATTTTTTCACCATTTCCAAGAACCCCCTTTAAAGGTACAAGAATCACCAGGCTTTTTTAAAATACATGATTGTTCAACAGGGTCCCTACAAGTATATATTACTAGGCCATAAAAAATAATAGCAAAAAGTGCTATCCCTACAAGAACTATGAGGTACATAACGTCACCTATACTTTTCACTTACTAGACTCCCCTGCATCTAATAATATTTTCTTATACTCTTCTCTTACTTTTTTATACTTCCTATAAATTTCGTTTATGAACCTAAAATTGTATAAACATAAAAAAGGCAAAAATATTGCAGAAGATACATATAAAACTATTGTGAATAATGAGGAACCAGGTTCGAGAGTATCTTTAGGCTCAAATATTATCATATATATCCTAAATATGTTATATATGAAAGAATAGCCATTTATAAACCATAGTGCAGGAATAAAAAATCGTCTCCACCATAACCATTTTTTTGTATCTTTTAAATACTGCTCCCTTTGTTCTTTATTCACTTTTAATCCTTTATAAAATCTTTTAAATTTACTTTAAATTTAAAGTAAGACAACTTTTTTATACTAAAGGAACTTGCAAGCCATTCATATAGAGCTTCAAAATCTAGCTTGTTTAAAGGAATAAGAAATTTATCAGCCTTTTTTATACACATATTCCCTACAATCTTTGGTGCAGCATTATTATCTGTATTAATTTGAACTAAATTAATAGTCACAAAAGAATTTTGCAATATATAGGTCTCGATTTGAGGGACTTCTAAACATTCCACTTTAAATTCAAGTTCAGTATTTTCTAAACCTACCATAGTTATTTTACTCCTATTGGGGTTACCAGTCTTCATTTAAATAGTCCTTATAATTCTCTTTTGTAAGAATAGTATCGGCTACAAATACTTTAGGAATATCTCTTATACCAAAGCTTTCTCTTGTATAGAATAGGCAAATTTTAATATTGTCATCGTTTTTAAGTAGTTTAAGACTAACTTTTCTCACGTTATCCAGTGTAATATTTGGCTTATACACATACCCTTCATCTATAAAAGAAAGCTGTTTTCGCAAATCCAGTATAACCTTTACTAAATTTTGCTGTAGGTCATATGCCTTTGTTGCAAGATCTTTAGTCTCCATAAATTACACTTCCACAGGCAAATCTAACGTGAATCTTACTTTTGACCTTTCTGTGTTACATTTTCTTACTTGTACTCTATCTTTTATATTAAAATTTAAAGGCATTGTATGCAGTATTGGTACAAGATAGTCACCAATAGTTTGAATTAAATGTTCTATATGTATATCATTGAACACCTTAGTGGAAATACGTTGTAACTCTTTTGTTGTAGCTTGTGAAGTTGTATCCTTCAGCCTAATTTCTGCATGCTCCACAGAAAAATTAAAAATATCTAATCTATCATCATTTACACATGTGTAAACAAGAATAACATCAGCATCAAAGTTTGCAAACGTATCAAAATAAACTGTGATTTCAGTTTTATTATCAGCACGAGTATCAAAGTCAACTTGACCAAAAACGAATTTATATTTCATTACCATACCCTTTATCTGCAATAGTGAAAATCATTTTGTTTCCTTAGATAGTACTTCTATTTTTTTATTTAATTGAAGTACATGATTTAAAAGATTGTCTATATTCTTTGAAAGTTCTGTTTGCTGTTTGAGCAAGTACCCTACATGTTTACCTAACTCATAACTTAATAGAGGTGCAGAAGGTATTTTTTCTTTTGGGGAATCTTTAGTCATTATAAATTTCCTCATTATCTATATTTTCTTTTGTAATAATGCAATAAGTATATATAAACCCTAAATGTTTTGTTAAATCATCATTAGAATATTTTGAATACTCTAAGTCTATTTGTATTTTAGGCAAGTAAGCTATACCATTTTCATATATGGAATGGGTAATATGATTAGCTTGCTCACGGCTAATACTAGGGATATATGTATGACCTTTGTGTTCCACAGTAAGCAGGTTTTTTAGTATTTTGTTAATTAATCTTTCTTGTTCTTTAATACTGTATTGATAAAATTTTGAAACAGATTCTAAGTCTTTCATTCAAGTTCTCCTAAAACCTCTTTTGTAAGAATTTTGTTAGAAGTGATATGCTCTTCTATTGTCGCATAATCCCCCAACACATGCTTAAAATATTTAAACTCACCTCTAAGATCCTCTAATTTAAAGTCGTTGTTATTAATTAAGCAATGAGCCATATCATTTACACCTTGATGTGTAAATCTAGGTACATAGACGTAACCTTTGTGTTCAATGGTTAAAGACACTTCTAATGCCTTTTTTAAGTCCATTGTGAGGTCTACAGCATTCTTGTAATTCTCAAGAATAGGGTATAGGTTCTCTTTAAAAACTGGGAGTTGGATTTTCATTCTAAACCCTTTTCTTTTAAAGCTTCCTCTATATTTTCTTTGGTCAATACTCTGTCGAATAGTGTATCTGTTTTTATTCCGTCACCATTCACAGGAATTCTAGAATATACTAAAAGGATTGTAGAGGCATCTAAAGTATTTTCTAAAATATGCCCTATAAAGAAATTAACACTTACATCATTTATATCTATATTTGGTATATATAGATGGTCTTTATACCTAATGGTTAAAGCACTTATCATATTTTTTAAACAATCATTTTGTTTAAATACAGCTTCTTTATAGTCTTTAGCTATTTTGATAAGATAGTTATTGGCCATTTTTATCCCTTTGATTTTTAATTAAGGCTAATAAATGTATTATTTTATCTAGCCTTTTAATAACAATCCAAACAGAAATTGATAAGAAAACAATACAGAAAAGCTGCATGATTAGATTATTCCTTTATAAATTCTCTAAAACTTCTTTGATATTGCTATCAGTTAGAACTCTAGGAGCGCAAATGATTTCTACCGTAGGATTTGCATCATTTTTAGGGAATTTCTTATAAGTCATAGGTGTTTTTTCATCTAAAAAAGTTTTATTAAGAATACTATTTATATACTCTTCTGGTATTACAGGAGGGAATACAGGGGCATAAATAAAGCCATTATATTCTAATGTAAATTCTTTTATTAAAGTATCAATACTTTGTTTAATTTGTTTGGATGCATTAATAGCATTATCTGTAATCATTGGAAAGCCTTTCTAAGTTTGAGAGGGTATTGTAATGACCCCATCCTCTAAAACTTCATCGATATTATCAAAATTTAACATATAGTTAACTTCTATTTCTTTAATAGTATCATCACTAGTTTGAGGGATTTTGGAATACTTTATTTTTCTTTCAGTTGAAAATAATTTACCACCAAGTATGTCTTGTATTATAGGGATAATATTAATTTCATCTATAAAAGGGATATAATGAAACCCTTTATAAGTGATTTGTAGTTTGCTTTGTAACGCAATCCTTAAGGTTAATTGTTCCTTTAAGGTTTGTGCGTAATCATGTGCTAGAGTTTTGATTGTAGTAATCCTTTCAATCCGTAAGAGTTTAAATCAAAAATTAGAGTCGCGGTGGATTGGGTATATGTATTCGTATCCCCCTACCCCCCTTGGTGCGCATGCCCCTTCAAAAAAGTTTCCCACGACTTTGGGGCCGCAGGACAAACCTTGCAGCCGAGCATAATCTTATTTGGTTGTAAGTACAATAGTGACTTGACTCCTTTCCTTCTTATACTAATCTTATCGGAACTTACCAGAAATACTTTAGAGAAAAATTATTGACGGTCAAAATAATTTTCAACATTATATCTCTTATGTTTAGAATTTTGGCCGATACGTGGTAATAAGGCCAATGATTGCAGGAAAGGAAAAATCATGCCCAACGACTGTAATGTTGAAAATAATCGAAAGTATCTAACCCCTGATGAACTACAGAAAATCATTAAGGTAGCTAAGTCTCACGGTCGCTATCGTCTTCGCAACCATCTTATCATTCATTTAATGGCACGTCACGGCTTGAGAGTCTCGGAGCTTACCAATCTAACCCTAGACCAACTAGACCTCAACAGTGACCGCTTACACGTCAAGAGATTGAAGAATGGTGAGGATGCAACCCATCCAATCCATGGCGATACGAAGAGACTATTGAAGCATTACTTCAGATGGAGAGAAGCCCAAGGAATTAACTCTCATTATCTCTTTATTAATATGCGTGGTGTTCCATTCCATAGAGCATCTATATTTAAAATATGCCAAGAGTTAGCTAGCAAAGCTGGTGTTAAAATAAAGGTGGGAGCTCACACTTTTAGACACGCGTGTGGCTTTCAATTAGGTGAACAAACTGAAAATGTGTTCTTAATTCAACAATACTTAGGCCATAAAAACATTAAGAATACCAAGATATACGTTCAATTAAATCCAAATAAATTCAATTCCCTATTCAAAGATAAATAAAACTACCATAAAAACTATATAATTTATATATTTCTATAGTAATTTAGTATATTTATATTAATAATTGTGTATTTACAGCTGTTTTTATGTAAATAATATACTAAAAACTAAAAAATTGATGGAAAAATTGCGAAAAAACTATAAATATATTTAATGCTGATTTCATTTCTTTTCCTCTCTCCCTCTACTCCTTTCCCTCTATTTCTCTTCCTCTATTTCCATTGCCTTTTACCTCTAATCATTAACCTTTAATCTATCATTCATTCCCTTACTATCCCAACCAACTTACCCAACCATTCTAACCACTTACTTACTTGTGATTTACTTTCAAATCTCTTTCTAACCTCATTCATCTTAAAAAAGTACAACTCACAATCATCCCAATAATTATCCAAGTTATCAGCTCTACAACTATCTTTAACAAACTTAACAGCTTGGATATCATCAACCAACTTAGAATTAGGTGTCATTCTCTTCCCTTTCTCTCTTCTGAATATCCCAGAACTCTCTTAACGCTTCACCTATATCGCAATTACTTTCCCATTGTTCATATGCCTCTAAATCAATAAAGAAGTCATTTATCACCCTATTGACCTTCACATCATTAACCACCTTATCCATCTTTAAATCCTTCTTTGAATTGCTTGACTGCTCGCTCATATCTTTCCCTAAATTCCTTAATATCCTCAATAGTTTCCAACATACACTTAGACTCAAATGGACTCAAAATTTGCTCTTCAGTACCTACAAAGATACTATAAGAACTGATGGAACTTGCAACATCTTCACTAGGATTTGCATAAATTAAAGGTACATAAGTATATTTATCATCCCCAACTGTAAACAGTCTCTCTATATGACTCATCTTTAAATTAAACGCACCTTTAGCACTCTGAATTTCTTTAATCAAAATCTTATCAGGTGAGTACAAATCAAAATAGTATTCTGCAATCTCTTCAGTCAAAGGCTCCTCATAAAGTATAGTAGCAACAGGTTTATTAAACATAAATACAGTGTAAGATATTCGACCATCAGAATGTTTTAAGGTTGGGCCTATAGTCATAAGATACTTTTCAAATACCTTTTCGCCCTTAACAAACGTATTCCTTGGGAAAGTTTCTTCTTTACTATTCATAAGGTTAAGCCTCACACAACACACAAGGTTTAACTAAACTTTGCTTAGGTTCCAACTGCTCCGATGCTCCGTCAAGATAACTATCTATACTATCTAGGAAATCTTTAAACTCTTGGTCACTCTCCAATAGCTTATCACTACTCATCGTAGCATAAACACCAACAGAACCAATAACATGAACATCATAGGAAAGTGATAGACTCACAGCATCAAGCTTAGGTATAAAAGTATATCCGCCATAGTCTCGTGTAAAGGACTTCTCAATCTGCTCTTCAATCTGCACATTCAACATTTTCGTTACCCCCTTTAGAGTTTAAACGCTCACTGCTTGGCTATTTTACAGACTAAGTCACCCAACTTCCAACCGTCAAATATCGATCAATGAAGGCACTCTTAATTGACAATCACCTTATTTAATGAATTAATGAAGTCCTCTATCTTATGATCATCACGATCTTTTCAGGATAGGTAGCTTAAACGGCTTTGCTTCTCCCTACCCTCTAACTCAGGCAGTTCAGGAGTAAAGCCCTTTTCATTGTTAGCCAAATATTAATGGATTCTAGACTCTTATCAGTTTAGAATCTTTTTTTATTGACAAGTAACAATTAATTCTTTACATTTACCATGGTTGTAGTGACGTGGGACATATATATATATCTCCATCTCCATCGGTGTATGTATTATTCCAAACAGCAAAGAAACACGTCACTACAGCTCATTGTTAGTACTTATTAATAGATGTTCAAACCCAGACTTTTGACAGTCTGGTTTTTTTTGACAAATGCCACAAGACAAAGTACACTATTAAAGTCTTCTAAGATTCGTTTGTAAGCTTGCTTGCATTCTTCAATCCTGTTCCTTAGAAGACACAACCTATACTCGAAACTAATATTCTACATTAGTTAAAAGCATCTAACAAAAACCTAAGACCCCAATACTCTTAGGTTTTTCTTTTACAAGAATGAGGGGAATTATATGAAAAAAGAAAAGAATTCAGTGGGGCCTATAATACGCGATATCAGACTTAGTAAAGGTATGACAGGTGCTGAACTCGCTCGTCGTGCTGGTATTACAAGACAGTATTTAAATGATATTGAATTAAGAAAGTCCACAATTACAGCACAAAAAGCCGCCAGTATTGCAAATGTGTTAGGTATCGATGAGCTGCCTTTAGTAGAATTAGCTTTGAATGATCTACTCACAAGGCAAGGATTTATCTATCCTCAAGTTACACTTTCCAGCACCACAGCCTATGTGTGCCAATAATTTGGTAACAGTTGCCTTTGCAAAGCTTACTGTATAGTGTGTGTTGCTGTGGGTGTAACTTGGGCCGGTTTCCATCGCTTTGTTAACCACTAAGATATTCCCACGCCTTTTTCAAACAGAATAAGACAATCAAAAGATTCCATAGACCACCTAAAGCTTAAGCTACTAATACAGTTTAAGCTTTTTTTATTTCACCTTTACAATATTGACAATCAACTATTTGTTAAGTAATAACTTTACATGTTGAGTTGTGTCACTCAAAGAGTGTGTGTGTCTATCTAATCACTCTCTCATTTAAACTGCTTAACCTGATACAGCTTAGCCTTAAATCCAGGTAAGTCTCTCAAAAGCTTTTATGAACTTACCTTTGCAAGCCCAGATTTTTAACAGTCTGGGTTTTTATTTAAATATTTCTTGACAAAAGCACAACTGTTCAGTTATCACTCATACTGGGTAGAGGTGGTTTTGTCTTGTATTAATGTAAATCCTATTAAACATAATACCTCCTAAGACACTTGTAAACCTAAAACCACTTTCTCACTTTACAAGTCTGTACTTGAGTAATCAAAAAAGCAGTAATCCCTTTCTTAGTTACTCCATTTACATAGTAGCGATTCCCAGGCTTTACTTACAGTCTGGGTTTCTTTTTATCTCTAAGTTTCAAGTGACTCAAGAGAATTCTGCAAATCACAACAAGTCGTATTCATCAGTATTTTCTATCAAAATCGACAAAACAACTGATAAGGCTTCAGTGTCATTAGTTATCGGTGTTGCTCTTACAGTTCTACCATAATGATGGCCTGTATGTTTAACCCTATCCCTAATCTTAAACAGGATGTAATTTAATTCAATAGTTTCCAAATCCTGTATAGTCAATACATCTTGTAAAACGCTTTTGTCAACTAGCGGGACTAACTCATATACATGATTTTTCGTTTCAATACAGTATGTATATCTATTCCGTATCTGCTTAGTTAGCTTATCCATTAAACTATTTTTCTTATCAATTAACTCTTTTAAATCCTTTGTTTCTGCAAGTGTTTCTTCAATTTCCTTTTTCAATACAGTCAAGTTTGTTTTTTCTATCATACTTAAATAAAAATCCTTTGCTTTTTGGGTTTTGCTTTATTAACTTCTTATAATAAGCTTCTATCTCTTCAACTAATTCCTTAGCATCTGCTTCCGATTCTAATAATTTTGAATTATAAACTCTACAATACTCCTCACTATTTCTATACACACTATACCTCATTTGATGATGTAATAAAGAGCATTCTATTTCTAAAATATCGCAAAAATACTCACCGAAGAACTCATATAAAACCTTATTTTCATCTACAAATCTTGTATAAATAGTGTGGTCTAGTTCTGAATACAGATCCTTTTCAATTTCACAATGCTTTCTTAGCTTCTTCATTATCTGCATCGATTTTTCTAACTTCGTGCTCATGAAAATCCCATAGTATTTGGTTAAAACATTTTGACAATGCTTCAGATGAGTCTCGCACCCATAGCAATTGACTGTACTCTCTAGAATCGCATTTATTATCGTCATAAAGCTCCCTCATACGAGACTTTATAGACTTTAAAAGTTCCTTTGTTTCTGTATATAAGTTATGTATATAACAACCGTAGTAGCTTTTTTCTTTAACAAGTAGAAAAGGCGCCTTTTCTTCTGTATCAGTCATAATAACCTACCTCTAATGATTTACTCGTTATTTGTTAGCCCAACAAGAAATAATAGCTTGTAATGCATCCTTATCGTTCGTTATAAGGGGTATATATGCTATATGGCCTTTAGGGAATAATTTTTGAGATGTTTCAAAATCCTTAGTTTCTTCTACGATAAAGTAATCCATTTTTAAATCTTTAAGCGGTACACCTTTAACTATATCCTCTAAAATATATTTGCTAATTGTTGGTATAAATAAATAATTAGCATTTTTAGCAACGCATTTATACGTCAATGACTCTTTAAGAGACTCTGAAATCTCTCTAGCAACATTTTCATGTGACTCTATAAGGCGATCTAACTCTTTTATAGATTCTAGAGCGTCTTTGATTTTATCTTCAGAAAGTTTAAGGTCTAACATATTTGAAGCATTTTTCCTTTCATATTCAGTAAACGATCTTGATAGTGATTCTAGCAGGTCTAATTGAACCTTATATTTGCTTCTATCAGTAATAAGCTCATCATATTCCCTGTGGTTACACTCATTTTTACCATAAAGCTTTTCCATTCTTTCTTGTACAATCAATAGTAACCCATTACATCGAGCTTTCCAAGAACTAACTTTTTCTACATAATAACTAGACTTTCCCATACAATACCTATTGTTTATATGATTTAAATTTATTTCTAATGATTTACTTGCATCGAAGTAAATAGTTTATTAAATGCTTTTTGTGCTTGTTCAGAATTAGTGATTAAACTGGTTTTATGAGTCCCTATTTCAATATCCCCTGATTCAGATCTTGCATACAAAATATAATCAAATTGTTTATTATCTATAACGTGAGAATTAACTAATTCCATTGAAATAATCATTTTAAAAGATACATGCGGAACACATTTAAAGTTATCATCTACAAAAGTAAGAGCGCTCATTATATCTTTTTTAAGCTTATGCGACTGTACAATGTTTTCTTGTAATTCTTCTACCTGTTTCAATGCTTCATCGATATTCATATATATATATTTCCCCTTTTTTTAGATTTTTAAAAATATCATTTAATGTACTCATTTACATTGATAACTATTTTAGTATCTTTATGCATGTTCTGCAAAACTTTTCGATCATGCTCATTATACGTGAGTATTGTGTTCTTCTGTGTTAATGCTGGCGCAAACAACCACCCATTTAAAATGGGGAAGTATTTTTTAGAAACCCTATATTCAATTAAATACCCAGGCCATTTGCCATTTAATGAGTTAATGGCTCCATATAATTGATAAGATGTTTCTATTTTAGGAGTTAAAAGATACTCACTATTTTTAACTGTGAACATATGCCTTGCTATTTTAAGGCATTCGTTTATTGTACCTTTTGCTTTCCCAGCTATTCTTTCATTTTCTTGTATTTTATCATATAACTTCCTTACATCTTCTAATAACATTTTTAAAACACCTTTAAAAAGCATGCCTATGTAAATGCTATAAGCACACTAACTCCAAAACTACGTGATCGTAATTCTCCAGGTGTTCAATGTACCATATTGGGCTTAAGAAGTAAATTGCAGGATTTTACACTTTGATGGAAAAATGTAAAATCCTTTAAAGCCTACCTACCACAAACAATTTTATAGTTTTTATTTCCGTGATTGCTGTAAACTCTTGTGATGGCTGCTGTTTCTAGACTATCTGTCTTACAATTATGAGTGTGGACAACAAACTTACCATAGGATGCTTTAATCTCGCAAGTGTCTTCGATGTACTCATCTGGGTCACCAATTACATCCATCAAGTCATGAATAGAAGTGCCACATTCCAATCTGTCAATTACCAGTTTTAAATTCTTGTCACGATGTTTCTTTTTGCTTTGCAACTTATTAAGTGTAAGCAAGGCTTTTTTGGTCTTCTCTTCAAGCCCACGCAATTCCTTTTCTTGTAGCTCTATAGCTTGCAAAGTCTCTTTTTGCTCTTCAATAAGCTTGTCTTTAACCTTAATTTGTTCCTTGATAGCTCTATTCTTTTCAATTTGACGATTTAAAGCATCTATTCGGCGCCTTTCTTCATCAATAGCGGCAATAGTCCAGAAGTATTGCACATACACGCCATTTTTCCCATTTCGTGTAAAAAACATAGGTGTTGCTGTTTTGGTAAATCCGGACCAGTTGACAGACTTGTATTTAAATGAAACTTGAGTTCTGGCTTGTATGCTCGACGTAGTGTTGGTGTCTTGGACGGTAGTTGTTGCCGAATACGTTCCACCAAAAACGCACAGAAGTGCGTCACCACGGCTTGAAATTAAAGCTTGCCTAGTAGCAGTAGCCAAGCTGTTACCTTCACCATAGCCAACCATTAAATAGCCATTCTTAGTTTTCTTACAAGTGTCTTGTACCCAAGTAGGTAATACTCTTTTAACTTTTTTCTTTGTTGTAGGTTTCGTTGGTTGTTCTGGAGCTGTTGCACAACTGCAAAATAGTATACATAAAAGATACTTGAACATTTTTAGACCCCTTATTCTACTATACTGATCGGAACTCTAAAACAGATCTTTAATTGAAAAAATGCATAAAAACGGGAGAAAACCTATATCTTTAAGGAATGTAACCCTTTAAAAAATTTGAGCTTATACGATTTTCTCAACAATTCTAGAGACTCAACGAAGGTAGAATTATGAAACCTTAAGGAGTCAAAACATGATAGAACAAATTATTCTAGGCGGCACCATAACTGTCTGTGGTTTTTGCGTTATTTCAGCAACTGGGATGATTGACTTAGACCTAGACAAAAAAACTGTTAACCCAAAACCAAGAAAAATAATAAAACCTAATGAAGTACCTTATATTACACTAAGCAAATCTCTCTCTAAACTAGGCTGTAAAAGCAAAATAGAACGCACTTATAAACATTTAAGACCAATTAAAAAGCAAGAAATTTTAATGATAAATAGTGAGGCATCTTGGACTTGGCAGATGAATGACGGCACTTCAATACGTTGCGAAAGGTGGTTTAAAGGCGATGAAATCAAGCTTTACGTTTATAAATTTCCGAAAGAGTAACTATCCTCATATCTCTGTGTTGAACCTTTAAATCAATTTTTTTCGTGCTATTCTTCATATGTTTGTGAATTCTTTCATACTCTTCTACTTGATGTTTTATTTCATCAAAATACTTTTTTTCTTTAGGTAAAGTTTTTCTTTGAGTTTTGTTACCTCTAAGCTCATAAGTACCATCATTAAAACATTCAATAATGAATCTATTCTTTACACTAAAGAAACAATCAAGGTATAAAACTTTACTATCACGGGCATATCTAACACGCTTGACACTTGAATACATATGAATGACTCCTAAATTTTTTCGTTTATGATCTCACTTGTTAGTATTTTGAAAGACTCTTTAAGAGTTTTAATGTTACTGCTACCCATATTTTGCCAAAGCTTATTTCGAAGTTTTCTTACTCTCTGTGAGGAAACTTTGCGCGTAAATGAGAAATATTGATCCTGGAATACTCTAGTCAATAATATCTCTTCAGAAGTGACTTTATGTTGTTCCTTAATGGTGTCCAGGAAATCAAGGATAAAGTCATCATTATAAAATTTTCTCATTAATCCCTTTACCTATTAAATCTCATCTGCCAAATAGATATTACATTGCTGTACCAGCATTTGAGTACAGATAAGAACTTTTTGAGGTGTTAATAAATGGAAGTGATCCCCTACATATTTTAAGTAGTTGTCACTTCTGAACAAATTTGGGTAAGATTCTAAAGTTGTCCAAATATCAATAAAAGAATACATTAACTCTTGTTCATTCTTTTTTGAATAACATCTTAGATATTCTTTAACTTTAAACATATCGATATGCTTGTTAAGCTTTTCATAGGGCTTTAACGTATCCACGTAACTTTGAATTGACGTAAGTATGCCAGATTGTTGCACTTGCTCACTCCTCTAAGCAGTTCAAAATCAAGCAAATTTTAAAATACATTTATTTTTTTAACAAGTAACAATTATTTGACTATTTTAATCCCATCTAATTGACTAGGTCTTATTTGCCTAATCGGGCCACTTATAAGCCAACTAGAAACGTTTATCAGCGCCATACGGCTATTAACATCAAGCTTAACAGTCAAGTGTTTCTCCATCTCTTCAGCGCCACGGGTAACCAATTTTAAAATTTCGTAAGCAGTTTCGGAATTTAATTGTAAATCCTCATATATCAAAATGGCAGTGTCTAGCCAGCGTTTAACCTTTAACCGACTCTTATCATCCAATAAGTCATAGTATTTTTTATAAATTTTGCTCACAATATGTGCCATATCAATACACGTTTTAATCTTTTCAACTTCAAATGACAATCTATAGCCTGAAGTTATATCGCAATTGATGAAATGTTTTTCTAAGTAACTAATTTGCGTAATCATTTTCCGACTCCTTAATAAAAAAATGATATATTTGTCCTCTAATTTTGTGCTCTAATTTTGACTTAGATCCCCATCTAGCTCAGCTGCAGCTATTAATTTCTCTTCAAAATAAAGCCCCATATGCTCTAACTCGTCATAGTTGCAATCATTTTTAACTAATTTTATTTCATACTCAATTATTACTTGTTTTAACAGCTCATTAAAAATAGTTTGAAAGCATTCAGGATCCTCTTTGAATAAACCCTCTGTATAAACACTTTCACAGCCTTGATCATCAAGGTCTATATGCAAAACACCGTCTACAATACTAAACTGAATACCCATATCTTGAATTTTTCTATCAATTCTTTGGTCAACAATTTCACTAGTACCATTTAATAAAGCTAATTCTGCCATTTTTAAGACTCCTCAATCTTGTATTATATTAATCGTACTTTTCAAGGAATACTTTAGGGAAAAATCCATTTTTCTCGAAATTTTTGCTAGGAATTCTTTAACAACAATTTTAGCAGTTATGGCTAATTATTCTTTTATAAAACAAAAACCCCACCAATAAATAAATATTAGTGAGGTTTTAACTGCCTGTTCGGCATTTAACGTCAGATGTACAGAGTAAATACTCTAAGCCGCTTATTCAGCGTTTCACAAGAGGAACTTACAAATAGAATATATCTTTGTCAATAGCTTTTTGTTATCTATACGCAGCTTGTAGCCAAGTATTGTATATTGTTCGGCATCTTGCTCTAGGACTTGCACTAATAGCACCTTCAAACACAAAGGAATCACCACTTTTAGAATAAATCTGCCAAATTTCTGAACCCTGATATTCCGCTCTAAATTCATCACCAGAGTCATCTTTAAACTGTTTCCAACCTTGGAATATTGATGTGTTTTGAAAAGCTTTTGTCATTATCTTTCTCCCTGTAGGTAATACTTAACCATTTCAATATATTAAGAGCAAGCAAACTATCTTATACAATTAGCTTTATTTGCTTCTAAATTTTCTGTGCCAAATTCAGGGTTAAATACGCCTTTAATGCGGTGTAGGCCATTGCCTAGGATATTCTTACATCCTTTGACTTTTGCACCGCTGAACGCTCTTAAAACATCGATAGTTTTAGTACCCGTAACGTTAGCTTTCGCAATATTGCCGATAAAGTTGCCGTTTGAAAATACATGGTAATGAGTGTTTTTTTCGATTACGCCGAAAGTTTTATTTTTAATTTCGATTGTTCTCATAGTAATTAACTCCTTTTTCTTATATTATATATATCGTACTTTCCAGCAAATACTTTAGGGAAAAGTTTACATTATATTTAATAAATCAGTTTTATTATTTTCCGCTAGGTAATACCTAACCATTTGAGTATATTTCTCCATCATTTGGTCTAGTTTTTCTTTGCCTTTACCGTCATACTTTTCTTCAAATAGCTTCATTTCGATTGTTTTACAAGAATTGTGTAAGTCCATACCCATAAGTTCACAAAGGTATGTTGTAGATCCCAAGTATTCTATCTCTCTTCTAACATTAGAGGAATGTATTAAGTTTAAATATATTCTACTCTCGTTATTAGTTACACTGATAATACTTACAAGAAATTTTTTAAGAATATCTTCAAAACCACCCGTACCTAAGTATTCTTCTAGAGACTCAATCAATTCGTCTCTAATACGCTCTTCTCTTTCAAGAACTTCTTCAGGGTAAATTCCGTTAGTCTCTGTGGTATCCTCGAATTTGAAAGTGATGTTGTATTGATTTTTCATTGCTTGACTCCTTTTTCTTATACCATTCTTATCGGAATTTATAAGGAATACTTTAGTACAATTTAACCAAAGTATATTCTTTTTTAAGTTTTCAATAGCTATTATAACCTCCTCCAATTAGGTTAATATTATTTATCAGTTTCCAACTTCAGCCTTTCAATTTCTTTAAGAACTACTTTTTTAATATTTCTTATTACTGCTCTTTTAGGAACTTCATCAACATATAAAGATTCTAAATTATCACCTAACCAAAGGTGAGGTCTACTAGAATAAAATAAAGCATAATCTTCTGCACGTAACTTTGATCTTAACTCTTTGAGAGCTTTTTGGACTAAGTTATCAGCCAAAGTATCGTTTTGATTGTCTGGACCTATACAACCTAAACCTAAACCCAATTTTGTATGTTTTATATTCTTTACAAATTTCATAGTGCTTGACTCCTTCTTATATTATTCTTATCGGACTTTGTAAGGAATACTTTAGGCTTTTTCTTCTAATAGTTTCAATAAATCTGTTTCACCCTTTTCTTTTAGGGCTTCTTTAAGCAATTCAGTGTATTCTAAAACCATTTTATCAAGTTGTTCTTTTGCGCCACCATTTTCAAACTCTTCAAACAATCTTGGCACAATTTCCCAATAGGAATCAGTAAAATCTTTGCCTATAATTTTACATAAAAGTTCCTCATTACCATCATTCTTTATAATTTCATCCAAAGGGGTAGAATCACCAACAGAGTAAATGTCAAAAGAGTCTTCATCATTACTTACTGTGATCATGCAAGCCAAGTCATCTTGTACAATATCTCTAAAGTCTTCAGTGTCTTTTTCTTCAGCCAAATACTTGGCCATTTTGTTAATTACATTCTGTCTTTTGCTGTCTTGAACATCTGGAAACAGATTTGTGTGGTTACTGTCTTTGTCAAAATTGAATGAAATTTCAAATTTACTTGTCATCATTAGACTCCCTTTCTTATATCATTCTTATCGACTCTTTTCGATAAAACTTTAGCTTTTATTAGTTCAAAACTTTTATTTTTTACGGCAAAAATCACCGTGTATTTGACTTACTGTAATCCTGCTGATAAAGTGTAGCCTTGTGCTCCGATGGTGGAACTAGGTAGACACAACAGACTTAGAATCTGTTGGGAGCGATCCCGTGTCGGTTCAAGTCCGACTTGGAGCACCACTTTCTTTATTATGTTTTAGATTAAAACAATGACTCGAATATGCAGCTGTTAAGTGCTCACTTTTCATGTGCTCATCACTCACATGGTATGTTGTACTTTCTACCCCATCAGTGACTATATAATGGCTAAATGTAGGCAAATCGCCCCAATCCAAACAAAATACTGGAGAAATTATCACATTTTTATAGGGAACTTTTAATTCTTCAGGTGCAACATATTCAAGAATTTCGGAAATAGTATCTGCATACATAACTTGTACGACAATCCCATTAAAATCATTGTTATCCCTATAGGTTAAAGCGTGTTTCCTTGTGGGAAATCGTTTTGCAGTCTTTATATCCTTACCTGAAAGGTTTTTACCAGGAATGTTTTCATCTTGTATATACAGTGTGTCACATATTTTTATCACATACCGAGTGTAGCCTAGCATTGATGATACTCCCTAAAGCAAAGTTTTTAAAACTCTCGCAACTTCCCATTCTTGATATACATTGCAAGGGATTTTGTTATATATCTTAGTGTCATATATATCAAGGATTTTTCTCTCATCTTCACTAAAGTTACAAATTTCAATAGGATAGCCCTCATTGTCTAAAACACTAACATCGTTATCAAAAGAATCTTCCCACATTCCCGTGTCTGTTTTTGCTGCAAGTGCCAAGACCTTTTGACCGACTTTAAACCAAATTCTACTATCAAAACCAATAAACTCTATTGTCATTTTTAGACTCCCTTTTTCTTATATTATTCTTATCGTTTATTTATGGAATTACTTTAGCAGTATTTTGCAGTGTCATTTTATTTTTTAAGTGTAAATGTTACGGAGTATGATTTGATTAAAAACAAAATAAAACCCATCAACTGTAATAAAGTCAATGGGCAATTGATACACCTCCCACAAGGGGTTTACAATTTTCTTTCTGCATTTTAGATTTTAAGGTAAGAATTAAAATTTTCAAGGATAGGATTTTGACACAAAAAAACCCCAGGTAATACCCAGGGTTCAACAGTTTAGTGTAGGTTGAATAGCCGAAAGATTAAGGAGTCTAAGACTACTCAACCTTATTTATTTTATCGTACGTCATTTTCAAAACTTTAGCCTGGAGTTGGGGTAACCATTTCCCCTTGCATTCCAGGCACTTCTTGACCCATGACTTGCTGTTCCTGCATTGCTGCAGTTGGAGCTTGTGCCGCTTGCTGTGCCGCCATCTGTCTTTCGACTTCCTGTTGCTGGGCTTGTTTGATTAATTCCTCAACATTCTCAATGTATATTGAAAGGTTATTTTGCACTTCCTGGTTAAACTCACGTTCCCTGGCATAAGCATAGGCTTTAAGAGCTTGTTTATAAGCATAGTCTAGAGGATCAGCAACTTCAGGCAAGTCACCCTCTTTCCCGTCAAGAATTCGGTCTAAGTTCTTTTGAATATTACGATATGCCGCTAAGTTGAACTCGACCTTACTTTCAAGATCAGGGATTTCTAGCAATTCTAGAGCGTCATTTGCATCTAGAATGCCGGCTTGTAGGTAGTCTTGGATCGCTTGTAACCTACCAGCTGGATCTTTTGGCAGTTGCGAGCCGGTGAAGATCTGCATGACGTAGCCGTTTTTATCCAGTTTGATCTCTTTCCAGTCCACAACTTCGATGCCACGCACACGATCATATGAAGTTGTTTGATAGTCGTCACCAATCTCACGCACAACATCAAGCATGACTTCAGCAAGGTCAATGTGAAGCTGTTCAAACGCTCGAACCGTTTGGCTAAAGCGCTCCGTCTCGGCGTCACGGAACTCCGTTATCGCTTTTCCACTGTTTAAGCCTTGTGGCTTCTGGCTTGACGCTGAAAGCTGGCTGATGCCTGCAAGCTGATAAGCATCACGCTTGTACATCTGCACTTGTTCAATGGCGCCATTTGGCACTGCACTAGGTGAATATACTTCTGGTTTAACAGGGCCATCATATTCAATAAAAGTCCCTATCTCATTAGTGTAATGCCGTAGGTTAATGGCACCCTTTTGAACCATGATTTTGGGTGAACCTAGTAAGTGCATAGCGTTCTGAATTGAAAATAAGAGTCTGTTAATTTCAATTTGAAGCCCTTTAATATCTTCAGCAATGCCAGTACCAAAATATCCGAATAAAGGTTCTGTGTATCTAATTACAGCAAAGGGAAAATGGTCTTTTGTCCATTCTTCTGAATAAAGACACCTACCATCGACCTGAATTATGTGTTTTCCCTTTTCTCTACCAATAGGGAGCGCCCAACCTTCAATAACCCTAACCATTTCCACATATTTGCCTTCAGCTTCCCCACTTTCGTGAACGTCTGCATCTTCAATTTCCTGCTTTTTATCAGGGAACATTGCAAGTAATGTGTTACGACTCATGTACTTTATTTGGTGTATCGCTCTTGGTTCTTGGTTGTAACTATCTAAAGGATCAACAATTATCTCATCTGGTGACACTCTTTCAATAGCAACCTTTCTTTCCATTTTATTGGTTTTTTTGTTTAGAATTTCTTTAGTATAAACTTTAATAAAGCCCGTGCCGTATATGCAAGCATCTCTGAAAGCATGTGTTGTAGCATGATGTGTATTAGTTTCATAAAATAACCCTGAAATAAATTTGTTTAACATACTGGAACGATGTTTTTGGTAATATTCCCCACCATCTGTTAAGAATTTAACCCTAACTTTTGTCTTTGCAATCTTAGACACAACAGCATCAATAACACTTTTAACAATGTTTTGCTTTAATGCTAATCTTGTTCCGTCAAAGCCACGTTCCTTTTTAATTCCATAACTCGCGCCATAAGTTGCTTGGTAGCGTCTATTAGAATAAAGCCTTGCATGGACAATATTATTATAATGAATATATTCCCTTTGACTGTCTAGAATACCCCCAACATAAGTGTCAAGGTGTTCTGCAGCTTCTTCACAATCGGAAGTTTCCCACCAAAGGGCTTTTGTTTCGTTTGATTTAACCCTATTGTTTTCCTTTCTCGGCTTATAAAAAGTTTTTACCATTGATTAATTACCTTCAATCAGCTGATCCCATCAATAATTCCTCATCACTAGGCATACTGTTCATTGAAGTCTGCTTTGCATATTGTAGCTCACCTTTCAGTGGAATATGCACGCCTTCCTTGTATAAACTAGATGACTTTGAGAATTTAATTTCTACACCTTGCACTTTTATTTCATCAATATCATTACTTTTGCAGTAGCTAATTAAGTCTTTTATCTCGCTAATCGAAAAACTCATTTAATCCCCCTTGAAAATAAACTGGTGGTGGCATATATTCACCATTTTCTTGTAAATCTTCTAACTCTGCCATACTTCTACGCTTTTTAACCTGTTCAACAGCATATTCTTTCAATAATTCTTCTTCTGTCTTCTCTTCTTCTACACGATAAAGAAAAGCAGATGTTAGTCTAAATGCATATAAAATACAGTCGGTTAAGTGGTCTTCTTGTCCATCAAGTGGATGATCCGGCTTTTTCAAGTCACGCTTTAAGTAACGCAATTCCTTGATCAAATCCCTACAATGCTCTAAAACTACCAACTTTGCAGTTCTAAAACAGTCATCTGTAATTCGTATTGCTGAACCTTTTTCTCGTTTATCAGCTCCACAGAGATATATATTATGATGTTTCTTCAACTCTTCTAGTAACATACGGCCAAGACCACCATAATCGGCGGCTGTATGATAGTAAGATGTCGGTGGATATTTCTCTAAATAGAATTTAATCACTTGGGCAAATTCAGTTAAAGTGACTTCTTCTTTTTTGTAAGTATCTATAACATAAGTAACATTTGACTCATCTTCATTGAAAGCAAGCACTGCAATTGCGTTAGAATCTCGATAACCAAAGTCAACACCAATTGCATATTTTGGATTTTTCAATGGGCATTCAGCTACAATATTCTTTTCTTTTGTAAAGCTAAATAGCAATTCATGAGTGTCATAAACAAATCGACCGTAATACTCACGTTGAATAGCTGGATTATTTCTGTCAACAACCTTCGCTCTACAAACGGTTTCAATAATTTCTTCCATTTTGTCATTGTTGACGTATGGATTATCGCGCCATGACCAACTGAATGTTTTCCAGTCTGGATTCTTTGCAATCTCTTCTAAGAATGATTCAGGCTCTTTTGGTGGCGTTCCAATACCCGAAATTTGTCCACCGTGATCCGCAAGTGCAGGTGCCAAAACTTCATAAACAAAGTATTCAAGTCTCTCTTTTTTCCATGAACCAAGCTCATCGATAACGACAAGAGAAAACGCACCACCACGAAGCGTTTCTTGAACTCCTGGGTCATCAGCACCTAGAAATGTAATAACGGAGCCATTTGCTAGCGTGGCTTCCATTTTCGTTTGGTGAAGTTTGATCAGGTCTTCAGATATTCCTAAATCTTCAACCAACTCGCAAAAAGGTTTCCAACCAACTTTTCGTACCGACCGCTGTTCTAAGGCAAGAAAGTATGCAAAACTCCTAGGCTTTGCAATGCCTGCAAGCAAAAGTTGACGGACCATACCGCTAGACTTGCCAGCGCGACGCGTACAAACAGCGTTTTTAAATTCTGAATCATCAAGTACAAATTCCTTTTGTTTATCAAAGAGAGAGTCTATAATCTTACTTTGTAGACTTTCCAGCTGTGACTGTAGATCTTCGCGTTCGTCTTGTCTTATTTGCTGTTTCAGGTACTTTTCTGCTACCTGCTTTGGTATCTTTACCATCTACTTTTACACTCTCTTGTTCCTTTGCTACAACAGGTTTTACAACTTCTTTTTTAACTGGTGGCGTAACTTTAGGCTTTACGGGTGTTGGTTTTGGCTTTGCTATTTCAGGCTTAGATTCAACTAATGGTGATTCATTAACTAGAACATAACTCAAATTGTGACTTGGAATATATACCGTTTTGCCACATCTACTTTTTGTATAAACCCCACCAGTAACTTTACAAAATTGACCTTCTCTGATTAGAGTTGTGCTATTTCCAAGTTTTGTATTTGCTCTTTTAAGCATTGCTTCAATAATTTCCATTTATAAACCTCAAATTAAAAGTGGGTTGTGTCTTAATTTTAAATAGCCTTTTTGAGCCATTTTTTCAGATGCAAAGGTCTTAAATGGATAGTCAAGCTCGTACAGTTCTCGGTCACCAAAAGCCTTTTTAAGCATAAATTTTGCGTGTCCAAAGCGACGATAAATATGTTTTACATAGATGTAGTATATCGCTTTGCCATCGTATATTAAATATGAATAAATTTGTTCTGGGTATTGTGGATTGCAAATAACAATGACCTTTTTACTTTTTAATATAGCGTCAAATTTATTATGCAAAATAGGGAAAAACTCTTTATTAGGGATATTGGCCATTTATTTTAAGCTC